>Ga0123356_10000171_pt1 | contig 73742 bp, 61 predicted proteins | sample TergutEmb28metaG_2_FD_92546 | JGI IMG/M metagenome (GOLD analysis project Ga0123356, IMG submission 92546) | Embiratermes neotenicus P3 segment gut microbial communities from Petit-Saut dam, French Guiana - Emb289 P3 | ecosystem: Host-associated > Arthropoda: Insects > Digestive system > Gut ...
ATCAATAAGACGCAAAATATCAATGTTTATTAAAAATGGCTCAATATTATCACCATCAAATATTGCTTTTAGCGATATTTTCCCTGTTGAGTCGGAAGATTCAAATAATGTCATAGGTCGCATACGTATAGGAGTTATTCTACCCACGCCACTATGTAAGTATGAATTATTCGGAGGAAGAACAGAGCCTGTTAAAATATACTTACCATATCCAGGATTCTGATCTATATCAAATCTAACAGCATCCCATATACTCGGGACTTCTTGCCATTCATCAATTAATTGTGGTTTATTATCTATTAATATTGATGCCGGATCAAATAAAGCAAGTTGTTTGTTACTATAATCACCACTTGAATCCATAATGTATGTTACAGAATTTGCATGGTTAAGTGATGTCCAAGTTTTACCACACCACTTAGGACCTTCAATTAATATAGCTCCGGATATTTGTAGATTTTCTTCAATTTCCGCATCAATAATACGAGGTAAATAACCATCTTTTTTTAGTGACATGAATTATACCTCCAAATGCGGATTTTGCAGAGTTATTGCATGATGATTATATCATGTTATTTACATATTGCAAATGATTTTTTTACATATTGCAACTATATTTTTGCACAATATGCAAATAGCAAATTATTCAAAATCATACCCACCGTCGATTTGAAGAACCGAACCGTTCATGTATGTGTTATTAAGCAAAAACATACAGGCATCAACTATTTCTTCGGGAGTGCCAAAGCGCCCGAGTGCAATCTTACTTTCAATCTTTTCTATGTGCCACTGCGGCTTATCTTTTTGCCACTGCGTGTCTATAAATCCGGGTGCTACTGCGTTTACTCTTATTTTGCGGTCGGCAAAATGCTTCACCAGAGACTTTGCGAGCATGTGGGTTGCTGCTTTTGATACACTATAGACACTTACACTTGCGTGCGGGTGTATCCCCATACTTGAACCGATAAAAATAATAGAACCAAAGTCCTTTATAACCGGCGCAAGACTTTGGCATATAAGAAACGGAGAGTTGACATTGACATTCATGACTGCGTTCCAGTCGTCATAGTTTATTTCACCGAAATCCTTGCGGCAGGTTGTACCGGCATTGAGTACGACACAATCAAGCTTTACACCGTCCTCGATTATTTGCCGGACTAAAATATCCGCACTTTCGGGATACGAAAAATCTGTTTCTATCAGCTTATATATGTCAGGCGCTAATGTAACAGTGTCTACTATCGAAAGTTCCTCGATATAATGCATATATACGAAGTAGCCTTTTGATATAAGCTCTTTTGCTATTGCAAGACCCATACCTGTTGTAGCACCTGTAACCAATGCGTATTTCATGGTTATACTCCTTGTCTTGTTGCTTTTAAGAACTTCTCAATTACACTGCTCATAAAAATTGAGTCTTCATGTGTAAACTTAAAATTTTGATGTGTCGGGTCTGCTATGTTGCGTACAAAATCGGCAATCTCGTAGCGAAGTCCAAACCCCGGGAATGGTGCGGAAAAGGACTCGTTTTCTTCGGGGTTTTCATAACAGACTTCAAAAGATTTTAATATCCACCACGGCGATCTTACAAGGATGTAGCCTTTCGTACCTGACACGAGTAGCTGCCCTTCACTTTTTACACCAAGACCTGTTTTTGCTGTTGCTATAGCATTCTTGTACTTAAACATTGCTTTTGCATACATATCTGTGCCGTTTTTTGCCTGAAAGCTTTCAAATTCCAGCGTTTCGTAGTTATAACCCAAAAGCTTGATAATAGGGAGCAGCGAGTTGCTTGCAAGCTCGGTAAAGCTGCCTCCTACTGTTGCATCATATTCCCTTGCTCTGCTTGAATATGGCACAAGCTTCGTAAATGCAGCTTCTACGTCGTATATCGTGCCAATTCGCCCGCCGCGAGCTATTGATAATAGATTAATAAACCCCGGAGTATACGCTGTTTTGACAGCCTCCATAAGAACAAGTTTGTTCTTATCGGCAGTGTTGTAAAGGTCTCTTGCCTCATGCTCGGTAAGAACCATCGGTCTTTCACAAAGGACATGCTTCCCCATTTTAAGCGCTTTGTGCGTGTAATCATAGTGCGTATTATGGGGCGTTGCAATGTATACGGCATCTATGCTTTCAAGGAACTTTTCGTACTCTCCGTGGAAATATGTCAGTTTATGCCTTTCACCGAAATCCTTTGCACTTTTATTTCTTGGATTATAAGCACTAATAGCTTCAGCTCCGCTGACAAAGACTATCTCTTGGATAAATCTCTCGGCGATGCGTCCCGTACCAACTATACCAAGTTTAACAATACCAAGGCGTTCGTGTCTTAGTATGGTACTTGAAACGTCTTTTGTACGGTCGAGGTATACAACCTCACAATAAGCCCGCAGATAATCGAACTTCCCTATCCAGTCAGAGCCAAAGACTATTATGTCTACATTGTATTTCTGCAAGTCTTCGATTTTTTGACCTTCGTGGTCTTCGATGATTATCTCGTCAGCAAGACCTGATTGGCGTACGTTATCTATCCTGCGCATCAGTGAGTCTACGACGTTCATTTTTCCTCTTGATACGTCGTATTGTTCTGTGGTGACGCCTACAATCAGCATATCGCCAAGTGCTTTAGCACGTTTGAGCAGGTTGAAGTGACCCTCGTGAAACAAGTCAAATGACCCGTATGTGATAACTTTTTTCATTGTTTTCCCCTTGCATGGCAAATGTTAAATCACCACGGTTATTCTACTATTTCAGGGCATTTTTGTCAATGCGGGATGTTACGCTTCGAGCTTGTCTACGACGGTCTTGAGGTGGGAGCTTTCCATTAAATCCGATACGAGTATGCCGTCTTCGCTTGCGACTATCACAATATCCTTTGTGCCGAGAGCTACAATCGGTATGTCGAGTTCGTTGATAATGAATGTGTTACGTGTTTTTTCCGTTGCAACTTTACCTGCTACGGCATCCGTCATTTCGTCAGTCAGCGTCCGCCATGTTCCTATGTCTGTCCATTTTCCATAATACGGCATAACCGCAACACGCCCGGCATTTTCAACAACCTTGTAGTCAAAGCTTGTTTTTTCTAACTCATCATACTTGTCATACAGCTGCTTAAAATCCGCGAAATTCACGTTTTCTTTTACAATGTCCATAATATATCCGAGCTTAAAGGCAAACACACCACCATTCCAATATGCTCCCTCGTGTATCAGCGCTGCCGCAGTCTTTTCATCGGGTTTTTCAACAAAGCGGGAAACTGAGTATGCTCCGGTTTTAATCTCCGATTTTGGCACTATATAACCGTACTTTGATGTTGGTATCAGAGGGTTTATCCCGATAAGCGCAACATCTGCGGCATCTTCGTTTATCAGCTTTTCAAGCCCCGTTAATGTGTTGAAGAAACTAAGCTCTGTGTACGGGTCAGCCGGGAGAACAATGATTGTTTCATCCATGCTGATATTTTTTTCCATAGCCAAATAAGCACAGGTAAGTGCAATCGCAGGGAATGTGTTTCGCCGTGTTGGCTCGACCACAACACTCACACTATCGCTAAGCTGCTTATGTATAATGTCAAGCTGCATTTCGTTTGTTGCAATGGTAATGTCCGTATCAGGGTGCACTTCCTTTATCTGTGAATACACACGCTGAACCATTGATTGTTTTTTCCCGCTTTCATCTGTGAGCACCTTTAGAAACTGCTTGGAACGCACATCATTTGAAAGCGGCCACAGGCGCTTTCCCGAACCACCCGATAGTAAGACAATTTGCATTTTATTACTCCCACTCAGATATTAATTATTGTTACAGCTATACTACTATTTTGAAATATTAATGTCAATTTGAATTGTGGTGTGTTAAAATGAAACGAATTGAAGCGCAACGGAGATTTGACTTATGGACATCAGCAAATCACTTAGTCTTTGCATGATTGCAAAAAATGAAGAGCCCTTTCTTGCTACTGCTTTGGAAAGCGCAAAGCGTGTGCTTGGATTTAAGGATATTATCGTTGTTGACACGGGTTCGACCGATAAAACAGTCGAAATTGCAAAAGAGCATGGTGCTAAGGTATATAATTTTGAGTGGATAAGTGATTTTTCCGCTGCCCGAAATTTTTCGGCAAGTAAGGCAAGTAATGACTGGGTTATTTACATTGATGCAGACGAGGAAGTTCTAAGTGTTGATGTCGATGAGCTTGCCGCTTTTATGAAAGACCCTAATCTCGTCGGAGCTCTTACAAGAGTGGAGTTGACGGACAATATAACACGGCATGAATCAAGACTATATAACAGAAAAACTCATCAAATGACAGGGACCATACATGAGCAAATAACACCACTTGCAGATAGTCCAAAAAAGATTGTAAATTTATCCTTACTTATTGCCCACCATGGTTATCTGCCTGAATTTGAGCGTGTGGAGCTAAAGTTAAAGCGAAATGAGGAGCTTTTATTATCCGAGCTAAAGCAAAACCCGACTGATGCATACACACTGTATCAGCTTGGTAAGAGTTACTTTTGCAACGAGCGTAATTTGCCTGTAGCTTGCGATTACTTTGAAAAGGCACTAACGCACGCTCCCGGCACAAACTTGGAGTACGTTTATGACGCAGTTGAGTGTTATGGTTATGCTCTTATCAATACGACTGAGTACGATAGGGCACTTGAGCTTATAGATAAGTACGCTAAGCACTATAATTACAACCCGCAGTTTCGTTTTTTGACGGCACATGTGCTTCAAAATAACGGTATGCTTATAGAAGCAGTCGAAAGTTATGAGAGCTGCATTGGTGCTGATACTGTTGATTTTAGCGGAATTACGTCATATCTTTCGTACTTTAACATCGGTGTCATTCTTGAATGTGTGGAAATGATTGAAGATGCTATAGAAATGTACAAAAACTGCGGTGACTACGAGCCTGCACTCGAGAGACTCTCCAAGTTGACAGCAATTAAGTAATAAACTATAATTACATGAAATTTTTTATGGAGCGATTATAATGCGAGAGCTTGAAAAAACTTATGACCCATCGTTGGTGGAAGACAAAATTTACAAACTCTGGGAAAAGGGAGAATACTTTACCGGCGTCATTGACCCCGATAAAAAGCCCTTTACTATAGTAATTCCGCCGCCCAACGTTACAGGTCAGCTTCATTTAGGTCACGCCTTCGACAACACACTGCAGGATATCCTGATACGCTTCAAGCGTATGCAAGGTTATGCTGCGCTTTGGGTGCCGGGGACTGACCATGCAGGGATTGCAACTCAAATAAAGGTTGAGGAAGAGCTTCGGAATAATGAGGGGCTCACCCGCTACGACCTTGGTCGGGAAGCATTTCTCGAGCGTGTCTGGGCTTGGAAGCACACTTACGGCAGCCGTATTGTAGAGCAACTCAAAAAACTCGGCACTTCCTGCGACTGGTCGCGCGAACGATTTACCATGGACGAAGGCTGCAGCAAGGCAGTGCGTGAGGTTTTTGTAAACCTGTATGAAAAGGGTCTTATCTATAAGGGCTTGCGCATTATCAACTGGTGTCCTAACTGCACAACAGCTCTCTCAGACGCCGAAGTTGAGCATGAGGAGCGCGAGAGCCTTTTATATCATCTATGTTACCCTGTTCTGGGTTCACTTGATACATTAGTGGTTGCAACGACTCGCCCCGAGACCATGCTCGGCGATACCGCTGTTGCTGTTAATCCAAAAGATAAGAGATATAAGCACTTGATAGGCAAAACAGCGGTACTTCCGCTTGTTGGACGCGAGCTTCCAATTATCGCTGATGACTATGTTGACAGCGAATTTGGTACAGGCTGTGTCAAAATCACACCCATGCATGACCCTAATGACTTTGATATCGGTCAGCGCCATAATCTTGAGCAGGTTTTGGTCATTGATGATAACGCAAAGATAATAAACAGTGGTAAATATAACGGACTTGACAGATACGATGCCCGCAAAGAAGTACTTCGCGACCTTGAAGAGCTTGATTTGCTTGTTAAAACCGAGGAGCACAAGCTAAACATCGGAACATGCCACCGTTGCAGCACGGTTGTTGAGCCTGTTGCGTCAAAGCAGTGGTTTGTCAGCATGAAGCCGCTGACTGTCGAGGCAATCAGAGTTGTCGAAGATAATACTATCCGCTTTGTGCCGGAGCGTTTTTCAAAGATTTATACTCACTGGATGGAAAATGTACGCGACTGGTGCATTTCCCGTCAGCTCTGGTGGGGACACCAGATACCCGCATGGTATTGCAGCTGCGGTCATGTTACAGTCAGCCGCACAGACCCCGACAAGTGCGGGAAATGCGGCAGTGCGGATATAAAGCGTGACGAAGATGTGCTCGACACTTGGTTTTCTTCTGCTCTGTGGCCGTTTTCTACACTCGGCTGGCCTGATAAGACTGAGGACCTTGAGTATTTCTACCCTACAGACGTACTTGTAACAGGCTATGATATCATTTTCTTCTGGGTTGCCCGTATGATTTTCTCGGGTATGGAATTTATGAAGCAAGCACCGTTTCATACTGTCTTTATGCATGGCATGATACGCGACAGCCAAGGGCGAGTAATGAGCAAGTCACTCGGTAACGGTGTTGACCCCATTGAAATTATAGATAAATACGGTGCAGATGCACTGCGATTTTACATTGTGACGGGAAACAGTCCCGGCAATGACATGAGGTTTTATCCCGAGCGCTGCGAAGCAATGAGAAATTTCGCAAACAAAATCTGGAATGCAAGCCGTTATGTCATGATGAATTTGGGCGAAATGAGACAGAGGGACGGTTCTTTGCCTTTAGAGCTCGAGGATAAATGGATTTTATCAAAGCTGAACCGTCTTGCGGGTGAGGTCAGCGACAACATCGATAAGTATGAACTTGGGGTGGCTGCAGCTAAGATTTATGACTTCATTTGGGACGATTTTTGCGACTGGTATATCGAGTTGACAAAGCCACGTCTAACTAATCTACAAATAACAAACAGCAATTCCGAGCATGTTGACGACACTGCACAGCAAGTACTTGTCCGTGTTCTCACGGATTTCCTTACTTTGCTCCACCCCTTCATGCCTTTCATCACAGAGGAGATATATCAAGCACTTTATAGCGGACGAACTGCGTTCGCCCCTGCAATAATGACAAGGGCATATCCTAAATTTGACGAGGCTTTGAATTTTCCGATAGAAGAAGCAAAATTTGAGTCTGTGAAAGCGGCTATACATGCCGTTCGCTCGCGGCGCTCCGAAATGAATGTACCACCGTCAAAAAAATCTGCACTGATTATCGTCACTGACGAGCCCGATATTTTTGAAGCGGGCGAGTCTTACATAGCAAGACTTGCATATGCGTCAACCGTAACTGTTACATCAAAGCCACCTGCCGATATAAGCGGCTTTGTCACGGCTGTTACAAACGATGCAAGGCTCTTTATGCCACTCTCGGAGCTTGTTGATGTCGCAAAAGAGCGTGAGCGTATCGAAAAAGAGATTAGCAAGGCAAAAGCAGACATCGAAAAGCTTGAGCAGAAGCTGGCTAATGCCGCATTTACCGCAAAAGCACCTGAGCAGGTGGTAAATACAGAGCGCGAAAAGCTCAGCCGGCAAAGCGCACTGCTGAGCAACTTGGAAGCAAGTTTAGAAGAATTATAATAAAAAGAGAAAATAACATTTTTATTCTTTACACGTTTCGAGCATAAGAGACTGTAAAACTCATTTCAGGAAGCAACCAAACTCACTTCGTTCAGACAAGGTTGCTTCTTTTCTGAAATTTCGTAAACAGTCTTAATACTCTACACTCAATCAGATTAAAAATGCTATTTCCCTTTTTTAAGAACGGAGCGCAATTCATCTCTCATTTTAATAGCTTCCTCGCGAGCGGCTTCCATATAATCGCAGTCGCTCTTTTTCCATGCTGCGATAATCCCGCGCGAAGAATTTACAATCGCACCGCGCCCGTTTTTGTCAAACGAAAACGCTGCATCGCTTGCCGTGCCGCCTTGAGCGCCATAGCCCGGCACTAAGAAAAACGTATGTTTGAGGCGATTGCGTAAAAATTCCGCTTCAATAGGATATGTTGCTCCCACAACAGCCCCGACACGTGAGTATCCGAACTCATCAATGGTGTCCTTTGAAATATCTTCGAGCAGGTCCCCTACTACATGATAAACCATGTCTTTGCCAATTGATTTGTCTTGTATTTCGGCTGCCGAGGGATTTGAGGTCTTAACAAGAGCAAAAATCGCCTTGTCATGTTCTATTGCAGTATCAATAAAGGGCTTTAAGCCGTCCGAGCCGAGGTATGTGTTAACTGTAAGAGCATCGGCATTAAACGGCATAAACTCCGACTCGCCAACCTTGACTGTGCCAAGATATGCCGCGCTGTATGCCGCCGCTGTTGAGCCGATGTCTCCGCGTTTTGCATCGATTATAACGTACATTCCTTTTGACGCCGCGTACTCACAGGTGAGGCTCAGTGCCAAAACACCATGCGCTCCGAGCATTTCGTAATAAGCGGACTGCGGCTTAACGGCAGGCACAATGTCACACAGAGCATCAATTAAGCCCATGTTAAAGAGGATTATTGCACGGGAAGCGGCTTCAAGGTTTTCGCCGTATTCCTCAATGCACTTTTCCATAATATCCGGCGGAATATGTGCCAAATCAGGGTCTAAGCCGACAACCGTCGGGTTATTGAGTTCATCAATTTTCTTTTGCAGCCTTGCAAACGACATGGTAAAACCTCCTACTATTCTTTCGTCATTGCGAGCCACGGAGTGGCGTGGCAATCCAGTAATCATTTTTCTGGATCACCACGTCGCCATTAATGGCTCCTCGTGATGACGGCGTTGTCTTCTATCCTTTGTCCTCTATTCATTATATACTACTTCACCATTTACAACCGTCTGTTTTACTTTGCCCTGCAGTCTCATTCCTGCATATGGTGTGTTTCGTGATTTCGACTTAAACACAGACGGCTCTACAATCCACTGCTCGTTCGGGTCAAAGACAACCAAATCATCGTCTGTTTGTGTCAGTCCGAGTATCTTAGCCGGATTAACCGACATTAACTTTATTATATCATCAATATCAAGCTTTCCTGTATGATATAAAAATGTAAGCGAAACCGCAAGCGATGTTTCGAGTCCGATAATCCCGTTTGGAGCCCTGCCCACGGGCAGAGCCTTCTCAGCCTGCGAGTGTGGCGCATGGTCTGTTGCTATTACATCTATTGTACCATCACAAAGCCCTTTTATTATTGCTTCAACATCTCTTTTTTCTCTGAGTGGAGGGTTCATACATGCGTTTGCACCCTGCTTTGCTACCTCGTCACTTGTCAAAGAAAAATAGTGCGGGCAGGTTTCAGCTGTTACCCGAACTCCGTCGTCTTTTGCTTTTCTGATTATATCGACAGTTTCGCTTAAGCTGATATGTGCTATATGTATTCTAACTCCAAGCTCGGCGGCAAGTTTTACATCACGTGCTGCCATTTCCGCTTCGTCCTCGCAATGGCTGATAAGGAGTATGTCATTTTCGGCAGCGAGTTTCATGGCACTTCGCATTATCTCATCATCTGCAATCGGCAAACCGTCGTCGGACAATGCAACTGCACCTGTTTTTTTTAGTGCTGCAAAATCCGTGAGTTTCTTACCCTGCTGTCCGAGAGTTACTGCTGCAATGGGCAGCACTCTTATTGGCGACCCCGCTGCTTTTTGTAAGATTTTTTCAATTTCTTCCTTGCTGTCCAAAACAGGCAAGGTGTTTGGCATGAAGCAGCATGTGGCAAAGCCTCCGGCTGCTGCGGCAAGCGAGCCTGAGATTATATCTTCCTTATATTCAAACCCCGGCTCGCGAAAATGCACATGTATATCTACAAGCCCCGGTGCCGTTATAAGTCCGTTTATATCTTTATGGAGTTTCATTCACAGCCCTCCTAAGTTCCTCAAATGTCCCGTTTTCGAGCGACTGCCGAATACGTGACATTAGAGTATTATAATGGTATAGGTTGTGCAAAACCGATAAGCGCATTGCAAGCATCTCCCCTGCTTTGAACAAATGCCTTATGTACGCACGGGTATAAACCTTGCAGGTCGGACAACCGCATAGTTCATCTATCGGTCTGCTGTCGTCCTTATACTTCTTATTATTAATGTTGATGCTGCCCTCACTCCATGTGTAGAGCCGCCCGTGCCGCCCGTTTCGGGCAGGCATCACACAATCAAAGAAGTCAACACCGCGTGCAACACACTCAACAATATTTTGCGGTGTTCCGACGCCCATAAGATAACGCGGCTTGTCCACAGGCATGTGCTCCTCGACTATTTCAACGGTATCATACATTTCCTGTGTTGTTTCGCCGACAGCCAAACCGCCGATAGCATATCCGGGCAAATCAAGTTCCGCAATTCTTTGCATATGAGATATACGCAGGTCGGGGAATGTAGTACCTTGGTTAATACCAAAGAGGGATGGTCGATATTCTTCTTCCCCAAATGCTACCTCACTCTTGCACCTTACCAACCAATTATAAGTCCTGTCGCATGACTTCCTTACATATTCGTAAGGTGACGGAATTTCCACACACTCATCAAATGCCATAATAATGTCCGAACCGAGGTTTTTCTGTATTTTGATACTATCCTCGGGGGACATAAAAATCTTACGCCCGTCAACATGTGAGTTGAACGAGACACCTTCTTCGGTTATCTTCCGCAGCTTTGCAAGTGAAAAAATCTGAAACCCACCGCTGTCGGTTAAAATCGGACCGTCCCATACCATAAACTTATGAAGCCCGCCAAGCTCTGCGATAAGCGCGTCACCCGGTCGGTTATGCAAATGATAAGTATTTGCAAGGGCTACCTGACATCCGACATCCTTTAAGTCACCACTTGAAAGAGCGCCCTTTATCGCAGCCTGCGTCGCGACATTCATAAACACGGGTGTTTGTATCACACCATGTGCCGTGGTATATTCACCCCTCCGTGCACGAAGTGCACCTTCATTTTCGTTTTTAATAAGCTTAAACATAAAATAATTCTACCAAAAATAAATCAAATACACAATTATTGCATTGATTTTTCATTATAAAACCGCAATATTTCTTTTTTTATGATATATTTCACATAATAACTTGACATTTTATGGTATTTTTTGCTATATTCATGAGTGGAATATAAATTTGAGTACTTATTGATATTCAGGAGGAAAGTAAACACAATGAAAAACATGAAAGTATCCATGAAATTAATCGTCAGCTTCCTATTGGTTGTTCTTTTGGCGACGATTATCGGTGTTGTCGGCATTTTCGGCATGAACAGTATCAACAGTTCAAAAACCGAAATGTACTACACCAAGACCGTACCCCTGCCCTATCTCGGCAAAGCCACAGAAGAACTTCAAAACGCAAGAGTTAATGTCCGCGAAATGGTCCTGTACGCTGAAAAAGGCAACGAAAAAGGCGTAGAAGATGCATGGGACTACACCTCTAAGCTGCTGCCGGAAATTGCTTATAACTTAAGCGAATTCGGCAAATACGTAGAAAACGATGACGTAAGCAAGCTGTACGAAGATGCCAAGAAGATGTACGAAGTCGAATATCTTCCCGTAGTAAATGCAATCCGCGATAATGCGCGCTTGTATGCATCAACACAAAACTATGATTACTTCCATATTATTGACGACAATCTTGACAAATGTAGAGAACTCTCCTACACCATGATGGATAAATTCGATACTGCTATCGACCTCCTCATGGAAGAAGGTGCGGACTCTTACCAAGCGGCAGACCAAATGGCAACAATGTTACTTACAGTTATTATTGTAGTAATAGTTGTTTCAATCATCATTGCAATGTTCCTTGCTTTCTACATTTCCGGTCTCATTGCAAAGCCGCTGTCTATCATTGCCAATGCATTCAAACTCATCGGCTCTGAGGGCAGACTTGACTTTGACGATGCCACAAACAGATCAGCCAATGAAACAGCCACACGCAAAGACGAACTCGGTGACTGTGCAAGAGGCTTCAAAGGCATCATCTCTCATCTGACAGAAATTGAGCAGAACCTCAGTGCTATCGCTGACGGCGACCTCACCACAAGTGTTCATGTCCTCTCTGCCAATGACACCATTGGTAACTCACTTGAGAGAACACTCGACAACCTTAACACAATGTTCGGTGAAATCAACTCTGCATCAAACCAAGTATCCACAGGTTCGAAGCAAATCGCAGACGGCGCACAATCACTCGCTCAAGGCTCAACCGAGCAAGCAGCTTCTGTTGAAGAGCTCTCCGCATCAATCGGCGAAATTGCTCAAAAAACAAAAGAAAATGCCGGCATGGCAGAACGTGCCGCTCAGCTTGCCAAAACAATTATGGGCAACGCAGAAAAAGGCAGCGGTCAAATGGGCGAGATGACCACAGCAGTCCACGAGATTAACCAAGCCAGTCAGAGCATCAGCAAGGTTATTAAAGTTATCGACGACATAGCATTCCAGACGAACATTCTCGCACTCAACGCTGCTGTTGAAGCTGCAAGAGCAGGACAACACGGTAAAGGCTTCGCTGTTGTTGCTGAGGAAGTACGTAACCTCGCTGCAAAATCTGCTGAAGCAGCCAAAGACACCGGCGGTCTTATCCAAAACTCAATGGAAAAAGCCGAGCTTGGCGCACGTATCGCAGGCGAAACAGCCGAAAGTCTTGCAGAAATCGTATCCGGTATCAGCGAGAGCACAAATATCGTCAGCGAGATTGCAAAGTCTTCAGAAGAGCAATCCCTCGGTATTACACAAATCAACACAGGTATCGACCAAGTAGCACAGGTTGTTCAGCAAAACAGTGCAACGGCACAAGAGTCCGCTGCAGCATCAGAGGAAATGAGCAGCCAGTCCACAATGCTTGAAGAACTCATTTCACAATTCAAGCTTAAGAGTGCAGGCTTCGGCTCCTCGGCGCTTCCTTCAAGAAGTGCAAAAGCCGCGGAAGCACTGCCACCGGTACCCGCAGACAATGTTTACGAACCCGGCAACGACAATTTCGGTAAGTACTAAGATATAACATTATGTCAACCCTCACCAAAACGGCGGGGGTTGACATTTGTTTATGACTTACTGTATAATCTTAATATGTTATTAAGGACAATAATATAGGGTTTTGAATGGAGGCAGATAGACATGAGGATTAATAATAACGTCAGTGCACTAAACGCACAAAAGCAAAATAAATTAAACAACGAGGCTGTTGCAAACAGATTTGAAAAACTCAGTTCCGGCAAGCGCATCAACCGCTCGGCAGACGACGCAGCGGGTCTTGCTATTTCCGAGAGAATGCGTTCCCAAATAATGGGTGCTCTCACGGCGTCCCGCAACACCCAAGACGGCATATCTCTCATTCAAACGGCAGAGGGCGGACTCCAGTCAATTCACGAAATGCTCCAGCGTGCCCGCGAAATCGCCGTGCAATCTGCAAATGACACAAACGATAACAACGTTGACCGTCCGGCACTCCAAGGAGAGTTTGAAAACATCGTTAACGAAATTGACGACACAGCAGACAAAACCGAATTCAACGGCGTTAATGTTCTCAACGGCGAAACCGGCACAGTATCAATCCAATCAGGTCCAAACGAAGGTGATACCACAGACATCGAAATCGGTGCTATGACTGCAAGTGCTCTTCTCGGTTTGCAAGGTGATGAGTACGACGCCGCTACAGATGCCAACGTAACAAGCAGTGCCGCCGCCTCAAGTACAATCGGCACAATAGATAACGCCATCAACGATGTTTCCATGCAGCGCGCCAATCTCGGAGCCATGCAAAACCGCCTTGAGTTCCGTATGCAGGCGCTCGACATTCAAGCTGAAAATGCCACTGCCGCCGAAAGTCGTATTCGCGACAGCGACATGGCAAAAATGATGACCGAATTGACCGCAAAGAGCATACTGCAAAAAGCTTCCACCGCAGTGCTTGCTCAAGCGAATGCCCGTCCGCAAGGCATCCTCGGTATGTTAGGATAAAATGGGATTTAAAGAATTAATGTCTGTTATAGACAAAGAGCGCAAGCTATACATTCAAATGCACCGCCCGCCCGACCCCGACTGTCTCGCATGTGCATCTGTCATGTCAGACATGCTGACAAGCGTCGGCTTTGAGCCGGGCATTGTTTATACGGGTGTCATAAGCAAGCCCGAAACTGTCGAGCTTATCAACAACCTCGGCATTAAGCTCATACGTCTCGACACGGACACAAACAAGCACTTGGTACAAAAAGAAGACCAAGTCATTGTTGTTGACTGCCAGAAAGAAAACAGCAATGTTGCTCCCCTTCCCGCCGAATATATAGCATGTATCGACCATCACCCTGAGCTTATCGCAAACGAATACAAATACGCGGATATACGCCCCGATTTTGGCGCCTGCTCAAGCATGATATATGAGTATGCCTTGGACATAGACTATCAGCTCAGCCCCGTTCAGGCAGCCTTACTTATTTACGGCATACGCATAGATACGGACGATTTGAGCCGCAGAAAGTATCTGATGGACGTTGATATTTTCGCCGCTTTGTATAAAATCGCAAACCTTGAAATTCTCTCAAACATCGGGCGAAACGCTATAAGACCCGAAGACATCAGCACAACAATTGTTGCGTATGAAAACCTTACAATTAAAAATAATATCGCCTACAGCTTTGCGGGCGATGACAAAGCCAAGGAGTCCTTGGCGGAGCTTGCCGACAAGCTTATTTCGCTTGCCGATATTTCCTTTGTGGTTGTTTACAGTAAATGCTTTAACGGCTTTAACTTTTCTGTCAGGTCGCAGACCTTTACGCTAAATGCGGGTAAAATCGCAAAAAACGCCTTTGCACGGGCAAACGGCGACGGTGGCGGTCACAAATACATGGCAGGCGGACTTGTTCCCAAGGTGGCATTTATGGACCTGCACGGCAACAAGGCCGTCATGGAGCATGTCATCACTTTGATTGAAGAAGCCATCGTCGAGGTTAGTCAAGAAGAAGAGTGATTTGTTAAATATGCTTCGATAAAGCCGTCAAGGTCACCGTCCATGACGGCATTTATATTGCCGTTTTCAAAACCTGTGCGGTTGTCCTTTACAAGAGTGTAGGGCATAAAAACATAGCTGCGGATTTGACTCCCCCATTCGATTTTCATCTGTTCACCCTTGATATCACTTATTTTGTCCAAATGCTGCCGTTCTTTTATCTCTAAGAGCTTCGAGCGGAGCATCCGCATTGCAACTTCGCGGTTTTGATGCTGAGAGCGTTCCATTTGGCAGGCAACAACCAAACCCGTCGGCAGGTGAGTGATACGAATGGCACTTTCGGTTTTGTTAACATGCTGCCCGCCCGCTCCCGATGCACGGAAAGTATCAACCCTCAGGTCTTCACTTTTTATCTCAAGTGCAGTATCATCAGTGATAAGCGGTGCTACTTCTATCGCGGCAAATGAAGTATGGCGGCGACCCGATGAGTCAAACGGCGAAATCCGCACCAAGCGATGGACGCCGTTTTCGCTTTTGAGAAGCCCGTAGGCGTTCTCGCCGTCGATTTGTATCGAAGCCGACTTCATACCCGCTTCCTCGCCGTCAAGCCAGTCAAGCAGCTTGAGCTTCATGTTATGCCGCTCAGCCCAGCGTGTATACATTCTGTATAACATCTGTGCCCAATCCTGAGCCTCAGTGCCGCCTGCTCCCGCATGAAACGACATAATCGCCGAGTTGTTGTCATACTCACCTGACAGCAGCACCTCGAGCCTTGCCGTTTCAAGTGCTTTTTCAAAGGCAGACAGTTCTTCTTCTATTTCCGGAAGAAGGCTTTCATCATTTTCCTCGGCACCCATTTGGCACAGCGTCTGCAAGTCGCTCCAAGCCCCGTCAAGTTTTTCATAAGCCCCAATCTTGTTTTTCTCACGCTTTATCTGTTGGAGCACTTTTTGTGAGTTGTCCAAATCCGACCAAAATCCGTCTTTGGCACTTTCCGCCTCAAGACGTTTCAGCTCCGCTGCCGCCTCGTCAAGCTTGAGTGCGTTTTTCAAACCGTCGAGCACAGGTCGCAGCGCCGTTATTTTTTGTTTATATTCATCAAAAGCTATCATGGCAACATTATGACAAGGGGACGGGGGTTTGTCAATATATGACAATCCCCCGTCCCCTTGTCATTCTAACGGCATTTTACTTTCACGGAAATATTAAAGACTGCTCCTTTTCCAAGCTCTGACTTTACCCATATCTTGCCGCCCATCATTTTAATAATACGGCTTGAAATAGAAAGCCCGAGTCCCGTGCCGCCATACGTGCGTTTCATACTGTTATCTGCCTGTTCAAAAATATCAAACAGTTTTTCCTGCTGCTCGGCTGATATCCCTATACCATTGTCGGAGACTTTTATATGCAAAACACATTTATCTTCAAATTTTTCTGCTCCGGAAATATCCAAACTGATTTTACCGCCGTCAGGGGTAAATTTGATAGAATTATCGAGCAAACATTTTATTACCTGAGCATAACGATCTTTGTCCCCAAAAATAAAGTTTGGTGTATTTTTATCTATATCTAAAGAAAAATCTTGTTGCTTCTTTTCCGCATAAACACGTATATCACTTAATACTTCATCAAGCATTAAAGGCAAGTCAAACATCTCATTTGTAAGCTCTATATTATCCGTTTCAAGTTTTGCCATATCGAGAATGTCTTCAACCATCTTGAGCAAATGAGAAGATGACTCTTCAATTGTATCAAAGGCATATTTTCTCTTTTCATCATCATTAGTGCTTTTTCCAATCGTAGTCATACCCATTATCGCATTGAGTGGTGTTCGCATTTCGTGGCTCATATTTGACAGAAAATAACTTTTTGCCTGAGTGGCGGTATTCGCCAATTTGATTGCTTTTTCCAACTGAGAGGTTTTTCCGAGTATTTCCTGAAACATTTCATTGCGGACATAAGAGTTGGCGATAAGCAAGCTTGCAGAGTGTAAAATAGACTCCTCTTCATGTGTAAAAATCCGCTCTTCCTTGCAATCATTATATCCGACATATCCCCAAAATTGATTATCCATAAAAATAGGAATGACAAGAATTGATAATATCCCGCGATTTGTTAAAATAGCCTGCTCCTGCAGTGCCATGGTGCTGACGATTTTATTGATATATTTTCCCGATGATAATATTTTCTCCCAACCGGGAACCTCTTCATTGTATGTAAACGAAGTTCCGTCTGCAAATATCGTTTGCTTGGGAGACCATTCAAATAATTGCATACAACATAAATTGTCGTCTGATGTAAGGTTCTTCCATAGATATATGCAATCTACACCTACAGCTCCTGCTATTATACTCATGCATTTATCTATGACTTTTTCGAAATCATCCGCATACGAGTTAAACAGCAAAATCGCCATTTCGTTTGCCGCCTGCAGCATCGCATCACGATACTCTGTTACAACAACTTTGTGCTCCATCGCACTGCGTTCATAAACACTTGATAAAATACCGGATACGTGTACGGCAAGGTCTATTTCACTGGTACTCCAGTACGACCCGTCATCTTCTCTTGAAAAGTCTAACATCGCACATACTCTGCCTTTTACAAAAACCGGGGTCGTAATAAAGCTCCTGTGATTGTTACGAAAATGTTTAGCTGCTTCAGCATGGGCTTGATGATTTGAGTGAATACAAAATTCTTCGTTTGTCAGCAGATTATTAACAAGTACCTTTAATTTCTCATCGGCTATAAATTTTTCTCCTATATGCGTTTCCTTTGATAAATACGGACATGACCATTCATGCTTACATATAAGATCCGTGCTCTCATCATCTTGTTCATATAACAAAACCTGTGATAACTCCATAAATTCGCCGACCATTTTTAATGTTTCTCCGAAAAGGACTTCATCATCAGCATCGGATAAGAATTTATGTGATATTTTGGACATCAATGCCTGTTGCCGCAGCCGCTTGAGTATATCCATCTGGTTTTTAATTCTCATTTTTACAACTATCGGATGAAATGGCTTTGAGATATAATCGGCAGCACCTAAGGCAAATCCTTTTTCCTCGGCATCTCTGTCATCGAGTCCCGTGATAAAAATTACCGGAATATCCCGTGTCCTTTCGGATGCCTTTAGAGTAGTAATCACTTCATACCCGTCCATATTCGGCATAATAATATCAAGTAAAATGACATCCGGCGAAACTTCTCTTACTGTTTCAATTGCTTCAAGGCTATCTACTTCGGCTATAATCTTGTAATCCGCTTCTAAGATTTTCTTAAGTGCAATAATATTATTTGGTTCATCGTCAATGACTAATATTGTGTTTTTATTCATTTCTTAAAATTAATCTTTCTTTCAAACTTTTAAGAGAAGCAATCGCTTGTTTGAACATACAAGCTTCAACCTGTTTGATTAACTCTTCGCAGCCCGGCAAGGAGTTTGCAATTTCATCCACCAACTCCATACAGCTTGTATCCTTGGATATAAGCAGCGGTTCGAGCTTTTCGACTGTTTTAATTGCTTTTTCCATATCAAATGTATCGCCGCTTGCAATAATCCTTGTTTCATCAAGAAATGGAGCCAGTTCGTTAAGTACTAATATCATTTCCGACTCAAAGTTTTTGATATGTTCTTCACTTAATTGATTTGTACCGTCAGCAAGCATAGCTTCTGCCACTGCCGCAGCGGATTGCAGTCGTTTTTCACCGATTTGTGCAGCGTTGCTTTTTGCCGTATGAACCAATCTGTGGGCTGTTTTTATGTCTGAGCGCTCTAAGCTTTCAGCAAACTCCTTAAAAGTTGTTTGATTGTTTCTGACAAAGTTGGTTTTCAGCAGCTTTTGTGTTTGTTCTTCCTCTTCATTTTGACGGACTTTGTCAATCTCTTTGTATTCCACCACAGGAATAAATCTAATCAAACATCTCCACAAATCGTTTGCAGTAAACGGCTTGCCGACTGTTTCAGACATTCCGCTTGCTCTGTAGAGTTCAAGGTCGTTGGACATTACATTTGCCGTCAGTGCAACAATCGGAGTTTTGACACCGAGCTGTGTGATTTTATCTGCAGCTTCCAAACCGTCCATTATAGGCATATGTATATCCATAAATATCAAATCAAACGGTTTTTGGTTTTCTTTGACTCTTTCGGCAACGGCATTGACCCCCTCCTTACCGTTATGTGCAACAACCGTTTTTAATCCCACCCTTGTAAGATGATCGCATATAACCTGTTGATTTAAGCTGTTATCTTCACAAATAAGAATTTCACCCTCAAACATAGGCTGCGTCATGTCGTCAATAGCAATTTTTTCGATATCTTTTACTATATCACTGTCAATAAGCTCAAACGTAAGTTCAAAACTGAATTTGCTGCCGATACCGGGTGCACTTTCTACCTCTAACTCACCGCCCATCAGCTCAATAATATTTTTTGTAATTGTAAGCCCGAGTCCTGTGCCTCCGTATCTGCGCGTTATGCTGTCATCCGCTTGCTTAAACGGCTCAAATATCCGCTCTATCTGATCCGGCGTCATGCCGATACCACTGTCTTTGATTTCAAACTTGACTGTTGCATGTGTGTCATTTTCTTCTACCAATGATGCAAGAAGCTTTACCGTGCCGGACTTTGTGAATTTTACCGAATTCGATAAAAGGTTCATTATGACCTGTCGCAGCCTGATTGGGTCTCCGAGCAGCCTTTTTCCTATAAATGGCTCGGCATAACAGTACAGCATTATTCCTTTTTCTACGGTTTTTGGTATAATCGCTGACTGGCAATGAGCGAAAATGTCAGGCAGGTCAAAGGGAATTTGCTCAAGGTCTATTTTACCTGACTCGATTTTTGATATATCGAGAATATCGTTGATAATATTAAGAAGCCACTGCGCACTTTCTTGTATGTTTGTAAGATAGTCTCTGGTTTTATGCGGAATGTCGCCATACTGAGCAAGCTCTGCAAAACCTATGATACTGTTCATAGGCGTTCTTATTTCGTGGCTCATATTCGCCAAAAACGTCGATTTTGTCATATTAGCATCTTCTGCTTCTACTCTTCGAAGCTCACTTAACTCCTGTGCTTTAACCAGTTCACTTTCCCTTTCACGGATTTTGCTCATCATTCTCTCAAGTCTCAGGTCAATAGCGACCGATATATATCTTGCAATTAAGAAACAAATACCCATTACTATCAACGTTATTACTGCTCCGGCAATAATGAAGAATACTACTTTGTTAGTATCCTCGGCAGTGTGGAACCCGACAAATATCATACCGACAACAGCGTCATCAACACCATATATCGGTGAGTAATGCCCCAGCATATCTTCACCATATAGTTCAATGTTTCCAAAATATATCCCGCCGTTAAGAACGATTTCACTTATTTCCTCCGACGCTCTGCCTCCCAAAGCAAAAGTTCCGTCAGGATTTAATGCGGTTGACGAAATCCGTTCGTCGTTTCTGAAAATCGTTATTTCACATCCTGTCAGCTCTTTCATTTTTTCCGGAAATTCCGGCACATCAAGTCTGAACCCTAAGGACACAGCGCCTACTATATCCATATTGTGGTCATATATCGGTGCGCCGGCATATGCACCAAGCTCAATGACAGCGCCTTGAGTAAAGTTTGTAGACCTGACTCCCTCCAGAATAGCTTTTGCCACATGAGGCTGATTTAATATATTATCGCTATGTCGTCCCGGCTCATGTGTCCTTACAAGTACATACCCGTCTTTATCAATAATGTTGCAAAAATCAATTTCGGTCATACTCTTTAAGGAATTTGCCATAGACATAATTTCATCTCTATCATTTCTGATAAGAACATCAAGCAATTCCGGATTATTTGCCATGCCTATCGAAGCAACCCCGGCTCTAACCAAAAGGTCTTGGATTTCATTTTCAACCACGTTTACTGCAACTTCGATTTTATTGCGCATAGCTATATTTAACTCTCTGTTAAATAAAATAATTGATGAAACAAAAACGACAACGCACGAAACTACACTGAGCACTATCATCGGGATAAGAATTCTTCTCCTTATACTCATTAAAGTTCCCCCCTAAATAATGTAATAGACCATTGCGTTAATTATGCACCATATAATGTAGGTTTTCAATCATATTTTACACATTATTCGTGTCTTTTTCGTGTCTTTTTTGTACATTTGTAAGCAGCATCGATGCCTGACGTTGATGCTTGCATTGACAAAATACGTAAAGTATTGACATACTACCACCCTTACTATAGAATGTTTAATTGTCGCTAACTATATGTAAATAAATTACGAAAGGTGGTTTTAGATAGTGTCAAAAATGGTAGAAGTACGCTGGCATGGACGTGGCGGACAAGGTGCAAAAACTGCATCCCTGCTACTCGCCGACGCTGCGTTTAACACCGGAAAGTTCGTGCAGGGTTTCCCTGAGTACGGTCCGGAACGCATGGGCGCGCCTATTACTGCGTACAACCGCATCAGCGATGAGCGCTGTCCAATTCACAGCAACATCTACGAACCCGATTATGTTGTGGTCGTAGACGCGACGTTACTGTCGGCAGTTGATGTCACCGGCGGTCTCAAAAAAGAGGGAGCCATAATCATCAATTCCGCAAAGTCGCCAGAGGAGCTCAAACCCTTACTCGAAGGTTATGAAGGCGGAGTTTATACTATCGACGCCGGAAAAATCGCAGAGGAAGAAATCGGCAGAAACATTCCGAACACACCAATGCTTGGTGCTGTAGTTAAAGTCAGCGGAGTCATTCCGGAAGATGAATTCTTCAAAGACATGGAAGCTTCGATGCATCACAAATTCGCAAATAAACCCCACGTTATCGAGGGCAACATGAAAGCTCTCAAACGTTCAATGCAGGAGGTTAAAGGATTATGATTTATGTAAAAGATGCAAACTTAAACCTTCCGTGGAATGAAGTAAATGTCGCCGGTAACATCTACGGCGGCGGAACATCTCTTGATGTCAACACCGGCGATTGGCGTCTGTTTATTCCTGCATGGATTGAAGAAAAATGCAAGCATTGCATGCTTTGTTTCCCAACCTGTGCAGACAGCTCAATCCCTGTTAAAAACGAAAAACGCGAAGATTTCGATTTTAAGCATTGCAAAGGCTGCGGCGTATGCTACAAAGTTTGTCCTTTCGATGCAATCACTTGGGAAAAGGAGGATAAGTAATGGGTATTCGTGAAAGACTATCAGGCAACGAAGCAGTAGCTGTTGCGCTGAAGCAAATTGACCCCGACGTTGTGGCGGCTTATCCTATCACTCCGTCAACGGAAGTTCCGCAATATTTTGCACAGTTCGTAGCCGACGGTCAAGTCAATACCGAGTTTGTCACTGTCGAGTCCGAGCATAGCGCAATGTCAGCTTGTATTACAGCAACCGCTGCAGGCGGCCGCTCCGCTACAATCACCTCCGCATGCGGTCTCGCCCTCATGTGGGAGCTTCTCTATGTCGCCTCCGGCTCACGTCTGCCGGTCACACTTGCTGTTGTCAACCGTGCACTGAGCGGTCCTATCAACATCAACAACGACCATTCAGACTCCATGGGCGCAAGAGACAGCGGCTGGATACAGCTCTATTCGGAAAACAATCAAGAAGCCTACGACAACTACATCATGTCACTTCGTATCGCCGAGCATAAAGACGTTATGCTCCCTGTTATGACATGTCAAGACGGCTTTATCACTTCTCATGCTATCGAAAACATCGAGCTGCTCGAAGATGACAAAGTTAAAAAATTCGTTGGTGAGTACAAACCCGAACATTCGCTGCTCTCAGGCGAAAGATTATCAATCGGCCCGTACGACACACCAATGTTCTACTTTGAACATCAATATCAAAGAGCACGTGCCATGGTTGACTCCAAAAAGGTTATCCTTGAAGTATCCAAAGAGTTCGGCGAGCTTTCCGGCCGCCATTACGGTCTCTTTGAAGAATACAAAATGGAAGATGCCGAAAGAGCAATCATCGTTCTCAACTCAACAGCGGGAACAGCAAAAGCAGTGGTTGACGAGCTTCGCTCAAAAGGCGAAAAAGTCGGAATTATCAAGCTTCGTGTGTTCCGTCCTTTCCCAATGGAAGAGCTTGCAAAGGCACTTGCCCATGTTAAAGCTGTTGCAGTTATGGACAAAGCAGAGAGCTTCTCGGGCATCGGCGGTCCGGTATTCGGCGATGTACGCAGTGCATGCTACGAGCTGAAAACACGCCCGCACATCATCAACTACATCTACGGCCTCGGCGGTCGTGACGTACCGATGAGTGATATCCAAATAGTCTTTGACGCACTTAAAGAAGTCGTCAAAAATGATAATCCCGGCGAAATCTATCGCCATGTCGGCGTAAGGGGGGTATAAATATGGCTTACAATCTGAAAGTAGAAGCTTCTAAGCCGGAACGTTTTGTCGGTGGTCACCGTTTGTGTGCAGGTTGCGGTGCAGGTGTTGCAGTTCGCGGCGTGCTGCGCGCACTCAATGACGAAGACAAGAGCGTATCGGGCGTTGCAACAAGCTGTCTTGAAGTTTCCAGCTGCTTATACCCGTTTACAGCATGGAATGACTGCTTCATTCACTCCGCATTTGAAAACGTAGCCGCATCGGTCAGCGGTGCTGAGGCTGCTTACAACGCACTCAAGAGAAAAGGCAAGGTTAAGGACACATATAAGTTCATAGCTTTCGGCGGCGACGGCGGAACCTATGACATCGGCTTCCAAGCCCTCTCAGGTGCAATGGAACGCGGTCACGACATGGTTTATGTCTGCTACGACAACGAAGCATATATGAACACAGGTCTGCAGCGCAGCTCCGCAACTCCCAAGTATGCAGAGGTTTCGACGGCTCCCGTCGGTTCAAAAATCCCGGGTAAAGCACAGTTCAAAAAGGATTTGACCGAAACGATAGTTGCCCATGACATTCCTTATGTTGCTCAAACAACATTTATGACCAACTTTAAGGATTTGCACGAAAAGGCATACAAGGCACACTACACACCGGGTCCGGCATTTCTTAACGTCTTAGCACCATGCCCGCGCGGTTGGCGTTATCCGCCCGAAGACCTTATGGCAATCTGCAAACTCGCAGTTGACACATGTGTCTGGCCGCTGTACGAAGTCATCGACGGCGAATGGAAGCTTACATATGAGCCGAAAACAAAACTTCCGGTCACAGATTATCTCAAGCCGCAAGGACGTTTCAGCCACATGTTTAAGCCCGGCGCAGAGTACATGATTGAAGACTTCCAAAAAGAAGTTGACAAGAAATGGGAACGCCTCCTCAAGAAATGTAAATAAAATAACACCCAAAGTATCAAAGGAGACGGAATTTTAGTTCTGTCTCCTTTTTTACAAATCACCCGCCGCTACGCGGCACCCTCTTTACTAAAGAGGGCTAAACATTGACAAACCCCCGTCCCCTTGACAACTTGACAACTTGACAATTTTTTCTTGATTTTTTTGAAATCTTCCTTTATATTTATATATGTAGGAGACTGTCAATGAGCGAAAAGGTAGAAAAAAAGCTGACAATATCAAATATAACTGAGCAGGAACTTGACGAGCTGCTAAGGATTAAGGTTGAGCTTGCCGACGTAAAAGAGCAGGCTGAGCGAAACAATCATATCCTCAAGGCTATGTTTAGAGCCATGCCCGATTTGGTTTTCTGTAAGGACATAAGTAGAAGATATATCGAATGTAATAAAACATTCGAGAAATTTATCAACCATTCTAAAGATGAAATCTTGGGAAAAACCTTTGCCGAAGTAACAGGCGAGACGCTTGAAATTGTCAAGTTTTATGCAGATGTTGATGACTCCGTTATAAATGAGGGCAAAACCATTATGCAAGAGGATGTAGCCATGTCATATAACGGAGCCGAGCGATTTTACGAAATGATAAAAACACCACTCATCGAAAAAAACGCCGAGGGCGAGGATGAAATTTTCGGACTGATGGGAATAATGCACGATGTCACCGAACGTCATATACTTATAAGAAATCTGCAGGACGTTCAAGTTCATTTAGAGAAAGCACTCGATCAGGCAAATTCCGGCAGCACTGCAAAGAGCGAATTTTTGTCACGTATGAGCCACGAGCTTCGCACACCAATGAACGCCATTATGGGTATGTCACAAATCGCAAAAGCCTCTAACGACCCCGACAAAATAAAGGCATGTATTGACGAAATATATGACCACTCACGCCACCTGATGCGCCTTATCAGCAATCTGCTTGAAATATCAAGCGGAATAAACAAAGTCACCGAAGCAATGTTCTCAATCGCTTCTATGATTGAGTATATCGAAAGCCGGGCAAGCTCCTTTATGGACAAAAAGCAGCAAACGCTGAATATTTCAATCAGCGATGCAGTACCAAAAATAGTCATAGCCAACGAAAAACGCATTGCACAGGTCATTATTCATCTTCTGACCAATGCTTCCAAGTTTTCTCAAGACAATGGCTTTGTCACGCTAAGTATTGACTTGGCAGAAGAACACACCGAGAAATTTATGCTCAAAGTATCCGTGATTGACAACGGAATTGGCATGTCAACAGAAGTGATGAACACAATCTTTGACATGTTTGAGCAGGGCGACGGCAGCCACACCCGAAAGCACGAGGGCGTCGGTATCGGGCTGACATTATCACGATATATTGTTGAAATGATGGGCGGCAAGCTGTTTGTTGAGTCCGAACTTGGCAAAGGCTCGGTATTTACCTTTACGGTTCCGGTCAACTGTCACAACGAATAGCATCTTCTATCAAATTTTCTATATCAAGCAACTCTTCGGCTGCCTGCACGTCAGGCAGCTTTGGTTTTGTGCGCGGACGGCGCGGTGTAAAAACCGTGCAGCAGTCTTCATATGGCAGTATTGAAGTTTCAAACGTACCTATCATTTGTGCAATATCGGTAATTTCCCGTTTATCAAACGCAATGAGCGGTCTGAACACGGGAATATCGACGCACTGCTCACTTACCGCAAGTGCCTCGGTTGTCTGGCTTGCAACCTGTCCCAAATTGTCGCCCGTCACAATAGCACTGCACCCGTGAAATTTTGCTATCCGCTCTGCAATGCGCATCATAAAGCGTCGCATAATCACTGTAAGCAGCTCCTCGGGGCATGAATTGCGGATTTCTTCTTGTATACGGGTAAACGGTATCAGCTCAACCTTAAAGCGTCCGCAGTATTTAGAGAGGATGTTTGACAGCTCTATTACCTTTTCTTTTGCTTGCACCGATGTATACGGGTGCGAATAGAAATGCACGGGAATAAGCGTAACTCCCCGCTTTGCCATCATGTATGAAGCCACAGGACTGTCTATACCGCCCGAGAGCAGCGTAACCATACGCCCACCCGTTCCGACAGGCAGACCTCCCGCTCCGCGCATTGCAGGCCCGTGCACGTAAGCTGCCATGTCACGAACCTCAACATTTACCATAAACTCCGGATTGTGCATGTCGGGCTTTAAGTGCGGGAATTTTTCATGAAGCTCCCCGCCCACATATTGCGAGAGCGAAATGGAGCTCATCGGAAAGCGCTTATCCGCACGTTTTGACTCCACCTTAAAGGTATTTGCCGCTTTTAGCGAGCTTTCGAGATAAGTCGCCGCAGCCTCTACAATCGCATCTTTGTCTTTTTCACACGCAGCCGCTCTTGTGACACTGACAGCGCCAAATACCGTCCGTGCAGCGTCAAGTGCCGCAGCCATATCACACTGACCAAGCGGCTCGATATATACTGTAGACTGCATTGTATATATCTTGAACTTCCCAATCGGACTTAAGCGGCGCTTAATATTTTCGATGAGCTTTCGCTCAAAAGCTCCCCTGTTTAGCCCTTTGAGGATTATTTCGCCTTGTTTGAGTAAAATTATGTCGTTCATCAAAAACTCCTTTACGCCTTAAAGGCAATTTGCCTGTATTGTATGGCCTCCGCCAAATGCACGGGTTTTATATTCTCTGCTCCCTCTAAATCGGCTATAGTCCTTGCCACACGAAGAACTCGGTCATATGACCTTGCCGTCATAGAAAGCTTATTAAATGCATTTTGCATAAGATTTGCACATTCCTGCGATAAAAAGCAATATTCCTGCGTCTGTTTATGCCCTATGTGTGCGTTGCACCGTTCATTTCTTCCTTCAAACCGTTTAAGCTGTATCATGCGGGCTTTATTTACGCGGGAGCGTATTTCGGCAGAGCTCTCAGCCGCCGTGCGGCTTCGCAGTGTTTCAAACTCCAAGGACTGGGTTTCGATATAAATGTCAACCCTGTCAAGAAGCGGTCCGCTCAGCTTCTCATGGTAGCGCATAATCGACATTAAACTGCATGTACATTTACCCGACGGATGCCCGTACCACCCGCATTTGCAAGGGTTCATCGCACATACAAGCATAAACCTGCATGGGTAGGTTACACTCTGCGCTGCTCGTGATATGGTCACTTGACCGTCTTCAATCGGTTGTCTCAGCGCTTCGAGTACATTGCGGGGAAACTCAGGCATTTCATCTAAAAACAGCACCCCGTTGTGTGCGAGGGATATTTCTCCCGGCTTGGGGTTTGATGTGCCGCCTGCCATTGCAGCAGGTGATACACTATGGTGCGGCGAGCGAAACGGCCGCACTGACATAATCGGATTATTTCGGCTTGTTAGACCTGCCACCGAATGTATCTCGGTGGTTTCGAGCATTTCATCACGGCTCAAATCAGGCAAAATTGTAGTAAGTCTTTTGGCAAGCATACTCTTGCCCGCACCGGGCGTGCCTGTGAGCAAAATATTATGCCCTCCGGCTGCCGCAACCTCAAGTGCCCGTTTTACTTTTTCCTGACCCTTTACCTCTGAAAAATCAAGCACATGCTCGTAGTGCAAGGTAGGCTTGCAGGCTTTTACAGGCTCAATGCGCTCCATACCCATCAGGTGCTCGAGCAACTCATCTACATGAGCGACAGGATAAACCGTTACACCTGTGGCATATGCGGCTTCCGCGGCATTATCAGCAGGCACAAACAGCTCTCTGACGCCAAAGCGCTCGGCACTCAGTGCCATCGGCAGTGCTCCCGAAGCAGCCCGAAGCTCTCCTGTCAGTGAAAGCTCACCAAAAAACGCAGTGTCGACGGGCACTTTTTCCATTGCTCCCGAAGCTATCAGTATACTCAGCAGCACGGGCAGGTCATAGAGCGTACCTGCTTTCTTTTTGTCCGCAGGTGCTAGATTGATTGTAATGCGGCTGACAGGGTAATCAATTCCGCAGTTTTTAATCGCCGCACGCACTCGCTCGCGTGCTTCCTTGACGGCTACATCGGCAAGCCCGACAATATCGAAGCTCGGCAGTCCCGATGACAAATAACACTCGACCGATACTTCATAACCTTTAATTCCGCCAAGACCAAGCGACCTAACTTTTGATACCATAGTAATATACCTCAAATCATTAGTATTTGTCTATAACGTAGCACAAAGGTTTTACACATTTCAATACACGTTTGAGGCGGTTTTTATGGTATAAAAACGCAAAAATTCTACATTAAAATGTAGAATATGGTGAAAAGAGGGTTCAAGAGGGCTATTTTAATATCTCAATCAAGTTGTCAACTATCCGCTCGGCGTCTTCAAATTCCGCCATTAAAATATGCTTTGAGATAGTGCGGATTGTTGAAAGGCTCTGTTCGGTAAGCGCCGAGCTGAGAAGCTCCTCTAAGGTTCTGTTCATAGTACCTGCGTCCATATCGTCAAGAGCAGCACGCAGCTCACGCAGCAGGCTGACAAACTCTGCAGTATCTTCCTGCGTGACGGGCTTGCTGATGTTTGTGCTCCTTGCGGTTTTTTTCAGCACTGATTTTACGCTATCAAGCAGCTTGTGAATACCGGTTAAAAACCTGTCTGTATGAGCTTCGATATAGTCCATGTTCTTTCTGTCGCCTGCGGCTTCAAGTGTTGCCGCAATTTCAGAAAGCTCGGCAGCACCGATATTTGCAAGCGCGCCCTTTAGAGCGTGAACACAAATTGTATACATTCTCAAATCGCCCGTGTTTCTGTACTCATGCAGTTGCGTCATACGCTCGCTGCCCTCATCAAGGAATGTAGCAAGAATATCGAGATATAAATCGGTTCTGTTACCTGATGTGCGGATACCTTTTTTAACATCAACACCCTCAATGCTGATTTCGACACCGTCGTCGGTTTCATGTGCAGTATCCTCGTTTGTATCCAACGCATATAAGCGCTGCTGCTTGGACTTTGGAATAAACACACGCAGCACATTGGCAAGCACCACGGTATCAATCGGTTTTGCTATAAAATCATCAAAGCCCGCTCCCATAAACACTTCACGCATGTTTCCTGCGGCATTTGCTGTGAGTGCTACAATCGGCAGGGTTTTGTAATACTCGTCCTGCTCACCCATGGCACGGATTATTGACGTTGCTTCAATTCCGTCAATACCCGGCATTCTGTGGTCCATAAATACTATGTCATATTTGTTCTCTTTGACCGCTTCAATGGACTCCGCTCCACTAATGCATAAATCCACTTCAACCTCGTAGGGTGACAAAAGCCCCGCAGCTACTTTAAGGTTTGTCACAATGTCGTCAACAATGAGCACTTTTGCGGTTGGGGCTGAGAACTTGACAGTCTCGTCACTATCGTTTGTATAAACGTAACGGCTATCTTCGCCGTTATATACGTTAGCTAAGGAAATTGTATGCACAGGGGTTGAAAGTGTCCGCCAAATATCATTGGACTCTTCACCAAACTCAGTGACCCCAATGATTTGGAAGTCTCCGCCAATGGCATCAATTTCAGTCTTCACTTCAGCCATAAGTTCTGTTGACCCTATTGCGTAGGCGTATGACCCCGATGCCATTTTGGCGAGAAAATCATCGGAGTTGTCTATAATATCACATTCAATATCGAGGTTTTTTATTGTGCTTACAAGAGAATTGACGTACAAGCTGCGTCTTTCATAGACCAATGTCCGTTTTGTTTCCGGCTCGATTACTACTGCAAGCTTATCAAAGTCGTCGATTTTTTGCGGTATTACAACAGTAAACTCACTGCCTTTGCCATATTCGGACTCTACCGTTATTTTGCCTCCCATGGCATTAACAAGCCCGTTTGTTATGGAAAGCCCGAGTCCCACACCCTCAATGCCTACATTTCGCTCCCTGTCAACCTGTATGTACTTTCTAAACAGGCTCTCGTGGTCTTCTTTTTTGATACCGATACCACTGTCTGAGACAACCATTTTAAGGCTGAGCATATCACCGTCACGTACATGCCCCGTGACCCGCAGCTTAACAAATCCCTTTTCGGTATATTTTACGGCATTTCCCAAAAGATTTATTAGTATCTGTCTGATTTTTGCTTCGTCGCCGATAAGGCCGCAAGGCAGCTTGCTGTCGATATCTACGATAAAGCGGATACGGGTATATGCCATTCTCATTCTGATAATGCTGATAATGTCGTACATCAGCGACGAGAGTGCATAGCTCGTTTGCACAATGTTCATGTTTCCCGACTCGATTTTCGAGAAATCCAGTATATCGTTAATAATCGAAAGCAGATTTGTCCCCGCCTGCTTGACAGTCATAACATGCTCCATTGCAATGTTTGACATCTTCTCACGCAGGGCAAGCTCCGTCATACCGACAATTGCATTCATCGGGGTGCGTATTTCATGGCTCATTCTGGCAAGAAAATCACGTTTTGAAGATATCTCATACTCCAAAAGCTGCGATTTTTGCATAATATCCTTTGTCATTTCCATGCGTGTCATTGCGCTGGCTATCATTTGCCTTGATGAACGCAGCAGCAGAACCTCATTTTCGGTAAAATGCCTGCCGTGGTTTACATCAAAAGCCCCAATATAGCCCCAATATTCATCATCCAAAATAATCGGCACTATCAAAACAGACTCAAACCCGTGCGGCTTCATGTCTTCTTGTACATTTTGCGGTAAGTCACTGACCAAACTGTTAATGGTTCTGCCTTTGGATAAGAGGTTTTCCATATATGGTATGACTCTATGCTCGACAAATGTAATCTCACCATCGTTATCTTCCATGCTGGTAAAGGGTGTGTCCGCTTTCCACTCATACACCAAGGAATAATACGCATCTTCTCTGTCCTCGCGCAATCTCCAAATATCAATTACATCAGCATTTATGCCGTGTGCAATTATCTCTAAAGCCTGATAAATAGACATTTCCAAAGCATTAATATCAGGCTCGAGCATAAGCGCCGAAATCTGACCTATGGTTTCGAGTATTTTATTTTGCCTGTCAACTTCTTCCATCGCAAGCTTAAGCTCTGTCAAATCCCTGATTGTGACAAGAACTCCTGTAATCTCCCCGTCTCTAATCAGCGGGGTTTTGACTGTTTCGGTATATGTACGGTTGCCGTCTGAATATGTAGACCAGTCACGCGTTAAAATTACGGTTTTTCCTTCGAGCACCTGCTTGTCCGCTTGTGCAATGCCTTCGGCTGCTTCCTCGCTCATTGTGCCAAGCTCTGCCGCAGTTTTTCCGATAATCTCGTCCTTACTGAGCATTGTCCGCTTGGCATAAACATGATTAACACTTGTAATTCTGCCGTTGACGTCCTTGGTAAAAATCATGTCCTGCAAGGCGTCATACACACAATCAAGTGTTATCTCATTGTTTGGGCTGTTAATAGGGTCTTTCTTGTTATTCATCATATTCACATAAAACCATAATATTATTACAATACGATTACTATCTTATGAACCCTCGTCATCGCGAGCAAAGCGTGGCGATCCGGAGACCGTACTTATTGGGAAGCTAAAGTTTATACTTCTTTGAATTTATATGTCGTCTTTGCGTTATAGGTTTCCCCTTTTCGCAAAATCGGCGCAGGAAACGATGGTGTGTTTACAGAGTTCGGGAAATACTGTGTTTCAAGGCAAAGACCTGTGCGTTTGCCGTAGAGCGCTCCGCCTTTTCCTGTTTCGCCCGCCTGCATGTTTCCGCTGTAAAATTGGATACCCGGTTTTGTGGTGGTACATTCCATGCTCAAACCGTTGCACTCGAGCACCGCAGCTATCGCGGGGGCGCGGTATGGCTCATTTGAAAGCACCCAGTTGTGGTCATAGCCGCCGCCAAGCTCCATTTGCCTGTTATCGCTCTCAAGCCCCGGAGCAATTAATGTCAGCTCACGCAAATCAAGCGGCGTTCCCGTGACATCCATGAGTTCTCCCGTTGGAATGAGCGTTTCATCAACGGCAGTAATTTTATGTGAAAAAATCTGTATTTTATGGTCTTTTATGCTTCCCGAATTATGACCGTTAAGGTTAAAATAGCAATGATTTGTAAGGTTGATCGGTGTGTCCTCGGTGCATGTGGCAGTATATTCAATACCAAGCTCGCCATTTTCGAGAGTGTATTTCACCTGCACATCAAGGTCGCCCGGATATCCTGCTGCCGTACCCTGTTTGTCAAGAAGTCTGAGCACTAAAGCGCCGGGCTCTACCGAGGCTGACCAGTTTTGCTTGTCAAACCCGATAAAACCGCCGTGAAGACTGTTTGGGTCATCATTTACGTCAAGTTTATATGTTTTGCCGTTCATTTTATACTCGGCATTTGCGACGCGGTTGCCAATTCTTCCGATGACCGCACCGTGATAGCTCTTATTGCTCTCGTAGCCAGCGATATCGTCAAAACCGAGTGCAACATCACGTACCGTATCACCCACAGGGACGCAAATTGAACTGATTGCAGCGCCATAGGTAATAATATCCACTGTAAAACCTGCATCTTTTAACCGGCAAAGCTCTACTGTATCACCATTTTTTGTTTGCCCGAACGGAAGTTTTTCTATAGTCATTATATTGCTCCTTAATTTATACCGGGTTTTCTACATTTCAATTTAGTATTTTATTCTTTTTTAGCCTGATTGTCAAGAATTCCGCGTTTATCTGCACCGCGTTTGTATATAATGTATATCAATACAATGCCTATACAAAATATAGCCATTGAAATGTATTGCGAGGTTGAAAACGGTCCGTATATGCCGCGCGCTTCGTCACCTCTGTAATATTCGAGAACAAAACGCAGCACCGAATACATCATTGCGTATAAACAAAGCGACAGACCCGAGCCTGCGGTTTTTTTGTATGCAAACGAAAGCACCGCCGCTATAACAAACAGACAAGCCGCCTCAATCAGCTGCGTTGCAAGAAGCGGCACGCCTGCCGGCGCTCCAATGGAATACGGCGGAAACACCACGGCAAAAGGATGCGAGGCGTCCACATGTATACCATAGCAGCAGCCTCCGAAAAAGCAGCCTATCCTGCCAAACCCGTGTGCAATAGCCATGCCCGGTGCAAAAAGGTCGGCAAGCGGGAGCATTTGTATCTTATAAGCCTTGCAATATATATACAGGGCGGCGGCTCCGCCGATTAAGCCCCCGTAAAAAACTATATCGCCAAATAAATACGGAAACCATATTTCAAACGGCAGCTGACGGAAATTATCCCAATGGGTAATAATTTCCGGTATCCTTGTTATCGGTCTGAGCAAAAACATGCCTATAAGCCCGCCGCATATGCAAATCAAAAATGCCATCGGCATATGCCTGTCTTTGTTGCCTCCGAGCAGCCTCACCAAAAACCATGCGGCGAGAGCACCTATAATCATAAATAAACCATAGGTCGCTATCGGTCTGCCAAACACTTCAAATAAAATAGGATACATGTAAATTCCTCAAAGTTTTAATATAAAAGGGCTGTAGCAAAATAGCGACAGCCCTCTTTATTAGGTGGTTTGCGCGGTTAATACATATACCAAGGTACGGAAGAACCTATGGCGCCAATACAGGATATACAAAGAATAACTGTCAGTATGGCTCCTCCGAGACCGACTATTGAGCATACGATACCTGCTGTTGCCATACCTGTCGGAGCACCGACATCTAATGCTTTATTTCTTCCCATAATTCCAAGCACCAAGCCAACAATCGCTGTGGCTACACCTGCATATGGAATACAAAGCGAACAAATGCCAAGCACCATTGAGGCAATACACAGACCCTTACCCGGATACGAACCCGGACGCGGTGCATAACCGTGCGGCGGGTAGCCCGCAGGTGGATAGCCCGGAGGCGGCGGAGGCGGATACCCCCCCTGCTGCTGCGGATAACCCGGAGGCGGTGGTGCGGGATAACCCTGTGGCGGCGGAGGTGGAGGTGGATGCTGCGGGTGCTGCGGAGGCGGAGGCGGGGGTTGATATTGATTGTGATCACTCATTTGAGAACCCTCCTTATGCGGTTTAATGCGTTGATTATAGCACTATGACTTGTTTATAGTCAAGGTGTTTTGTCACAAATTGTTCATAAGTTGCTTTTTTACTTAAAAGGTGGGACTTCGGGCATTGTTGCGAGCATTTTATTGTACAGTTTTATGTCCTTATCATTGATTTTAATGAGCTTTCTCGCACGCCTTTTTGCACGGTTTGTAACAACCTGCGTGTCGCGGATATTTTCATTGTCTGCCTCTAATGCCCTGATGTAACCCAACAGCCGCAGTTGGTCGGCATATGTGTTGTTATATTCAGCCAAACGTGCCTCTTTATCGAGCTGTGCCTGTGTTTTTTCCATTTGAATTATTCTCCCTCCACGGTAATGCTACGCTCTCGTTAAGCCTTTTTTCTTCTTTTCAATTTTTTCGTCATATAAAACACTGTCGGCACTGAGCATTGCCGCTTCAAAGCATTTTTTCGTCGACTCCTCAAGAACAACACTGCCGATACTTGCCGCAATCTTATACGGGTGATAATTCTTGTTGTTGTACTTCTCAAAAGCATCACGAAGCCTAAGCTCCAACTGCTTGCCGTTTTCTTTGTCTCTCACGGAAGAAAACACTGCAAACTCATCTCCGCCCATTCGTCCGATAATGTCTTCCTCACGCATGGTTTTTTTGAGTATTCCGGCAAAAATTTCAATTGCCTTGTCGCCCTCGCTGTGTCCGTGATTGTCATTTATGAATTTTAAGCCGTCCATATCCATAAACATAACAATCGGTATGTGCTCGGTGTTTCGTTGCAGATGCTGCAAGCGCGAGTATGCAAACTGGAAGAAACCTCGTCTGTTATAAAGACCCGTAAGCTCGTCGGTGATAGAAAGCGTATGAATGGTTGAAAGAAGCTGCGATCCCTTAATCGCTGTGGAGATGTTAATTCTCAAGGTTTCGTAAGCATCTATGGAAATGTCGCGATTAAACGGCAGCAGCATTACCCCGACTTCCTCGTCCATAAAAAACAGCGGTTGGAAATACATAACACGCCGCTCGCGGTAATAGTCAAACCCCTCTATTGTTGAATAGTCTGAAAACATTATCGGCGACCAACTGTTATGCTGAATGTTAAATCTATCCTCACCGTCAAAGCCGATAAGCGTCTCTATAGACCTGTTTGCATGGGCGGCATTTCTTTCAACGGGCTTGTGGTAAATGCCGATAAGTGCCGTTTTTATCGAAAGCCCCGATATGGATTTATACAGCTCGTCGGCAAGCGTATCGGCGTCAAACATTAAAAGCAAGGCATTTGTAATACGCCTTTTCCGCATACGGTCGTCATTTAAGCCGTATTCTCTTTTTCGCTCCTCGTTGATGCGTATATCATAAACAAGTGTTGTAGCGAATGTAATGGTAGACAGTATCGTATGCGCATGGGCAAAATCGCCTTTATGCTGCTCCACTCCCATTGCCAAAACGATAAGCGCCTTATGCCACACTGAAAATTCGCGTGAATATGAATGGTAGTATGTGACCAAAATCCTGTCGAGTGCATTGATAAAATCATCTTTGTAAAACGGTTCTACACGCATCTGGACAAGCAAAATATCTACCCAACGTATAATTTGCTCGTGAGGCACAACGTCCTGCAGCAAGTCAATGAAGCCCTTTTTCAGATAATTATAAAGTGTGTCATGCTCGGCTTCACTTTCGTTTCGTCCGGATTTATATTGCAGAGCTCTATCCGAGCAACCGCAAGACTGGCGGACAACCAACTCCGGGGTAATGTGTGTAATGTCGTCAACTTCTTTTCCGTTTATCCTGTCAAGCAAAAGCCCTGCGCTCACTCGCCCGAGCTTGACAAAATCCTGACCGACCGTAGTGATTGTAGGAACATAGATTGACGATACTATGTCATCGTCAAATCCTGTAAGTGCGATATCCTTAGGCACCATAATATTTCTGGCTTTAAGTTTTTCCAATACACCGATTGCAGACTGGTCGTTGGTGCATACAAATGCGTCGGCGGGCAGCTTTCGCACGTCATATAACTCGTGCACTGCATTTCTGCCGCCGTCACGACCAAAATCACCCGGGAACAGATATTTCTCGTCAAACGGTATGTTATTGGCTTCAAGTGCGTCCTTATAGCCTTGAAGACGTGCTTCAGCCTCAGGATGCCCGTCGGGTCCTTTGACAAAAGCAATATTCTTTTTTTCATGCACACGTATCAAATGGTCAACCGCACTAAACATTCCGCTCGTATTATGTGTCATAACAGACGGTATGCCATCTATGTCTATCGAAACTGATATTACAGGGATATCCTTAGGAATTCTTTCGGCATATTTTGCGAATTCTTCAAGACCTATGTTTTGAGCGATAAATCCTGACAAAATAATGACACCGTCAAGCAAATCATTGCCCCACATAATATCAAAACATGACTCCATATGTGAGGTGAAATTATTGTCTGTTGTTTGATAGGTTCCGATATATGCGGTCAGATGCATGTCGTTTGCTTCCGCAACCTCAACGATACCTTTCCAAACATCATATTGACAGGCAATATCAATAGTTGAGCAAAGCACACCAATATGTTTCCTGTTTCCCTTTGCCATACCGGACACCCCCTGTCTTTATTACACTTTTATTGTACCATTACAATTGTAAATATCAATAGCTAAATTTGGGTTTAATTTATGCCTTTACAACTTTGAATGTAGAAATTCACACTTGTGAGTGTGAATTTATTTTTACGCTCAGCTCGCAAATTGTGAAATTCTGTTGCACCGCAATGCATTGCAAGGTGTTGCAAATAAAGCGCTTTTTCGTGCAAATGTGTATTGAAATGTAGAAAACTTTTGTGATACGGTTTTGTTGCAAAAAACAAATATTTTTCATATAATATGGAGGTAAAGACAATGGCAACTAATCGTGAATTCAAATCAACTCTTTTTTCGGAACTCTTTAACGAACCGCAAAGGCTGCGCGAGTTGTACAATGCTTTAGCAGACACAAACTACGGTGAAGAAACAGCTATCGAAATCAATACGCTCGATAATGTCTTTTTCAACGACCTAAAAAATGATGTATCGTTTACAATAGGCGATAAGTATGTGGTTTTACTTGAACATCAATCAACAATAAACGCAAATATGCCGCTGCGGTGTCTTATGTATATAGCACGTGTATATGAGAAAATCACAAACGAACGTGCGATATATCAAGAGAAACTGCTTGAGATACCGACACCCGAGTTTATCATACTGTATAATGGCGAGAAACCATACCCGCCTGAGAAAACACTCCGTTTATCCGATGCATACAAGGCGGCAGATGATGCACATGAGAAATTTGGTAATCTTGATTTATCGGTTAGGGTCATAAACATTAATCCGGGGCAGAACGACAATCTATTGCAGAAAAGTGAAACGTTAAGTGATTATACATCGTTTGTTGAGCATATCAGACGTAATCAGCGTGACGGAATGATACTGAGCGAGGCAATAAAAGAAGCAATCAACTGGGGTATGGCTCAAGATGTGCTTGGTACATTTTTGACGAAACACAGCGTGGAGGTGAGCAGTATGTTAATGACAGAGTTCAACATTGATATAGCTAAGGAAGTATGGCAGGAGGAAGCATATGAGAGTGCGTGCGAGGAGTTTCGCGCGTTGATTGCTGACAAAGATGCTGAATTATCTGCCAAGGATGCTGAAATAGCCTCCTTAAAAGAAAAATTAAACATTAAATAAAGCTAATATTGCCGTAACAAAAAGAGGAATTGTCCCATTTTGGGACAATTCCTCAAACACTTGCAAATACACTGAATTCATGCCGTAGGGGCGGCAGGTTGCCGTCTACTCTAAAGCCCTCTTTAGTAAAGAGGGCTTTAGAGCAGACGGCAACTTAGCCTGCCATAAAGCGGGCTAAAAATTCCTTGGTTTCCTGTTTTTGCGGGTTTTGGAAAATCTGCTCGGGAGTGCCTTCCTCGCAAATTATGCCGTCTTGCATATAAACCACGTGGTTTGACACATCACGTGCAAATGCCATTTCATGCGTAACGATTATCATCGTCCAGCCCTCGTCGGCAAGCTTTCTGATAACGGCAAGCACCTCACCGACCATTTGCGGGTCAAGCGCCGAAGTCGGCTCATCAAACAAAAGCACCTCAGGCTCCATTGCAAGCGCCCGCGCAATCGCGACCCTTTGCTGCTGACCGCCCGACAGCTGCCTCGGACGTGCGTTAATAAACGGCGACATACCAACCTTTTCCAAATAATCCAAAGCTATTTTGAGCGAGGTCGCTTTATCCTTTTTAAGCACCTTGCGCGTTCCAACCATGCAGTTTTTTAAGGCGGTCATGTTATAAAACAGGTTAAAGTTTTGAAACACCATGCCAACCCTTGTGCGGTATTCCGGCACTGACGATTTGCGCTGCATGATATCCTCACCATGAAACAAAATCTCGCCGCCCGTAGGCGTTTCAAGCATGTTAATACAACGAAGCAGCGTAGACTTGCCCGAGCCGGACGCGCCGATAATGCATGTCACATCACCCTTGCGGACGGTAAAATCAACACCCTTTAGCACTTCATTTCCGCCAAAGGTCTTTACGAGAGAGCGTACTTCAATAATATTATCACTCATTGCCGCTTCTCCTCTCTGTAGCTGACCATTCCGCTTGTATGTGCGAGTGTATCATGTGTCGCAAGGTCGTAGCTCTTATTGCCGTCCATTTTTTTCTCGAAATATCGCAGAAGCCTTGAGAAAAACAGTGTCATAGCAAGATACATCACCATTGTAATGGTGTAAGTTTCAAAGTACATCAGATATGCTCCCGCCACCGCGCGCGACGCGAACATAAGCTCAACAACGCTGATAACCGACAGTACGCAGGTATCCTTGATGTTTATGATTAGATTGTTGCCTATCTGCGGCATAATATTTCGCAGAGCCTGCGGCGAAATAACATATGTCATGGACTGAACATGCGTCATGCCAATCGCTTTTGCACCCTCGCTCTGCCCGGGGTCAATCGACAATATACCGCCTCGAACGGTTTCTGCCATGTACGCTCCCGTATTGATAGACACGATAAAAAAGGCGGCAATCATAAACGGCATATGAATGTTAAACACCATGATTGACCCGTAGTAAATAAACATCGCCTGCACCATCATCGGAGTGCCGCGGAACACCTCAATATAAACATGAAGTATCAGTCTTACAACACGAAGAATAATCCTTTTGAAAATATTATCCCGCTTGTCTAAGGGAATTGTCATGATAATTCCTACGATAAACCCGATAATACAGCCAATAACCGTGCTGACAAATGCTATAAGGAGCGTATTACCCGCTCCTTGCAGCATCGACATACCACGGTTTTCCAGTATAAAAACTATTCTCTCAATAAATGTAGTTGGTGCACTCATTGTCTTAATTAATCAACCGCTAACGGCTGCACTCTGATTGCCTCATTCATTTTACGTTCAAAATCGGCGACTGTCAGCGTGCTAAGCGCTTCGTTTACTCTGTCAAGCAGCTCGGTATTTCCTTTTTGAACCATCATACCAAGATTTATTTCTTCTTCAGACACGGTAAAGTTACCGTTGCTTTCTGTAAAGTCTAAAAGTTTAAGTTCGGGATAAACAGATACTGCAGCCATTGCCGTCGGCATGTCCGTAACAACAAGCTCCACCGCGCCCGATGTAAGTGCAACAAGCATTGCAGGTGCGGAGTCCATACCGGGCAGCATGTTTACATTTGGCACCTGCGGCAGAGCAACATCATACCAAACTGTACCAAGCTGAGAAGTTCCCGTCGCGCCGCTGAGACCTGATAAATCCGTTGCCGAAGCAAAAGGTCCGTCTGCTCTGACAAGACTGACTATTGAAGCAAAGAAGTACGGGTCTGAAAAATCAAAAGACATTTTACGCTCTTCAGTGATTGAGCGGCCTGCAATTTCAATGTCGATTGCACCCGATTGTACTGCCATTGGCAGGCTGTCCCAGTCAATCATGTGAATTTCGAGGTCCATACCAAGCTTTTCGGCAATAAACTTTGCCATCATAACATCGTAACCGAACGCAAAGTCACTGCTTCCGACAATCGGCACAGCACCGTTGGCGTCTGTCGGTTGTGACCAGTTGTAGGGAGCATACGCACATTCCATACCGACACGGAGCACTTTTCTATCCCCGTCCGAGTTTCCGCCGCAAGCGGCAAGTAGTGTTACTGCCATTACTAAAACAAATATCAATGCAAGTAATCTTTTCATTTTCTTATCCATTCCTTAATCAAAAATTTTGTGACGCCCGATATAATATCACTAACTCAAGCGAAACGTCAACTGCCTTGCCCGGCAAACGGTCTGCCAAAAACTTTATGTAGAAAATTTATTATTTCTCTGTCTTCACCCACATAATTCACAATTAACCTTGTGTCTTTAAAGAAGTAAGGGGGGTAAATCCAGCTTATGCTTGAATTTCCAATGGAATAACCGTCACTGCTAATCGTTGCGGCATCAGTATTCATCGTCCGTTCTGATTGAAACTCATAAACACTGATAATCTCGTCACCAATCAGCAATGGTCTGCGTGGGACGGAAAGAAAGCTGTAGTCCGTATCAAAGCTGACCTCGATGTATTCAAAGCCGTTATCGCTCAGAAGCTTTAGAAATCTATCATAATTAAGTCCGCCATCACCGCAGGATACCAAAAATACGAGTATAACTGTTAAAACCGCTACCCAAAGAATTTTCACTGTTTTCATAAAAATGCACCTCACTTACGCCGTATTGTAGCATAAATGAGGTGATATTTCAATAATTTCCCGTGTTATAAAACGAAAATCTTAAGCACAAGCAATGCAACTCCTATAAGTATCGGAAGCAGTGCTACCATTTTGTTGGCACTGACACTTTTCGCATTTTTTACAGGCTCATCTGTGGGGTTTTTCGTTAATGTGTTATAAATGTATGAAAGTATGGTTTTTTGTTCCTTATCTCCGAGGGTGTACCCGACAAGCCATGCAATACCAAATGATAAAAACAAAAGTGCAAGCGGCAGGGCATAGTCCGAAAACGGTTTGTCAAAGTCAAAGGTGTACGTGAGCCAAAGAGCAAACGGTATGGAAAATGCCGAAAGAAGAACCGACATCGCATAATTAATTTTCGGTTTTACATGGATTTTTCCATGCTTATGCTCAACTGTATAGTTGTTGTATTTTCCGCTCAGCAAAGCTATGCCGATTTTCGGATTTGGTGTTACGCTCTTAATATCGGGACATCCCGCAACCTTACTGTAAAGAAGCTCGCCTATTTGCGTGTCCGTGACTTGAACGGGTGCCGAGAACAGTTTTAAGTCAATTTTTGTTTCAGCCATAATGCATCCCCTTTTTTTGATGTTATTGTGACAGGGGGACGGGGGTTTGTCAATCTTTAGTTGACAAACCCCCGTCCCCCTGTCACCTGTCACCTGTCACTTAAGCTTAGTAAAATCAATCATATCAACCAAGGCTTCAAGTTCGCTTTTTGAAATCCCAATTGTAACAGTTTCAAAAATTGATCCTTCAGGGTTTCTACCTTCGTTATATGCTCTTAAGCAATACTCATATAAAAAAGGTTCATTACCACCGTGAATAGTTATTATGATAAACGCTCTATCCGTACCTACAATAATAACAGAATACCTGGCATCTTGCATTAGCAACGCAGTTGTACCATTCTTGTTAGTATATGACCAATCATCAAACGCTGTAATATCGCTGACTTGCCAAAATGCCAAGTCTAAGGTGCCCTTACGGGTATGACGAAATTGGAATGAACTATTACCATAATAACCATCAAAACTAAAAGTACCAAGCGGATAAACGTAACCCGGAAATGCAGATATTGACTCATCAAAAAATGGCTCATAAGCTATTATTTCAAAAAATGGTTCAAAGTCAGAAGGGTCAACTTCATAATAGTTTATGACATCAGAATGACCTTGATAAATCAATCCATGAGCTTCAGCTATTTTTTCCGGAGAAAGCTTTCTCCCGTCATACGGCATCATGTGCATTTTCCACCACATTTGAATAGCGTCAAATTCCGGACTACCGGGAAGACCTTGCAATGCCACTGCATCTAACTTGTGTTCAACAATTTGCGCATCGGGATTTGCTTCCACAAAATCAGCCCAAGGAAGACCCGGATTATGTATTCTGTTTCCATCATTATCTACAAGATATATGTTAAGAGGAACACTGCTCGGTAAAAGCATATCCCTCAGCCCGAAAAAGTTCGTTGCGATAGCTGTGATTGTAGTGCCGAGGGCAAGACAAATGACCGCTGCGACAAAAAGCACTCTCGACAAACGCCTCGTGCCGTACTTTTGTGTGCTTTGCATTTCTACACTTGCGGCGGCTTTTGTTTTTTGGATAAGAGAAAGCGGCGGAAGCTCGTCGGATTTCAGAGTTTCACTCAGTATGGTATCGATATCAATCTTTTTCATATTTGTCCACCCCTTTCCTTATTTTCTGCCTTGCGTTAAATAGTCTGCTTTTTACCGTGCCCGGCGGCAGGTTTAATGTCCTTGCGATGTCTGCGATATCCATTTGGGCATTATAGTGCAAAATGATTGGGATACGGTACTTTTCGGGGAGCTTGTCAACCAGCCCTTGCACAAACTCTTTTTCCGCCTGCTTCAAAAAGTCGTCTTCGACATTTTGCCCGCTGCTGATGTCAAAATCGAGAGGAGTCTGCGGTGCAATACGCATACGTCTTGCATATTTTCGCTGTTTGCTTTTCCACAGTGAGAGGGCTTCGCGGCATAAGAAGCTCTGCGGGCTTTTTGCTATATCAATTTTCAAAGGTTTTTGCAAAACGATAATCCATGTTTCCTGAAATAAATCCTCGGCATCTTCCTTTGAATAAGTAATGCTCCTGCAAAAGCGGTACAGTACAGTGCTGTGCTCGTCAATCAAACCGGTGATTTCCGATTTGCCCGACGGTGCGGCAGATTGTGATAAAGTCATTGCCATTGTTGCGCTCCCCCACGACTCTTTTTCGTGCATTTATTCTTCGTACTGTTTATATCGTCACATATTTGCTTTTGGTTCATTTTTTATTTATTGTCTTAATTATAACACAAAAAATGAACCGTTATTAATTACGCGACGATATAAACAACATGCCGCGTATAACACATAGCGAAAACAATAAAGGAGACATTAAAGATGAAAAGAGCTATAGCATTATTGTTGATACTTACACTTGTATTTACAACATTTCTAACGGGCTGCGGAAAAAACACTCCTGCTGACAGCGACAACGGGCAAGACCTCTCTGCACAGCCTGCACCTACACCGCAGCTCGCTGCCTTTCCCAAATTATCAGACACCATTCCAAATATTGACAATATTGTTTTGACAAAAGACAAAATTTATTTTACGTCAACAGAAGCTTATCCCGACCGTTCGTTTTATCTCGGCACTGCCATATACTCTGTAAATATTGACGGCAGCGACCTGACGGAGCTGAAAAATTATACAGAAACTTATGATCCCCCGTCCGAAGCCTTGGGCGGCGAAACAATAATAGTTTCCATGCACGCGGACGATAATGGCAATGTCTGGATTGCAGAAGCTGCTTATTACTATGTATTTGCGTTATTGAATGATGCGAACTTGGAAAGCTCACCGATATCGCAGATTTGGGATTACAAAGCGTCTGTCGGCAGTGAGTATGCTGTGCGAAAGCTTGATGCAACAGGCAGCGAAGTTCATGCTCTCGACTTAAATGTGCCCGAAGCAATGCACGAGGGTTACTATGTTGAAAGTATTGCCTGTGACGGTGACGGCAATTTATATGTAGGCTCCGTTATGGGTATATCTGTGTTTGACCGTGAGGGAAACAGTCTTTTTGACCTTGTATTTTCAGGCCATTACAGACGTTTAATAAAACTCCATGACGGGACTGTTGCAGTGCCAAACTCAGGAGAAATGCTTCATATAATTGATTTTGAAAACAAAGCATGGGATAAGCCAATATCTCTGCCTGAGCGTGCGTATAATATTTTTTCGGGAAATGAAGAATACAGCGTTGTATTTATTGACGGAGTCAAGCTTCATGGCATCAAAACAGGCACGCAGGAGGTTGAAATTATTCTCGATTTTGGCGAAAACAATATTAATCCGAAAATAGTAGATAATTTACTGTTTTTGCCTGACGGACGAATAATGCTGACAAATAGAGCACTTTCGGCAAGTGATAACGAAACAGAGCTTCTGGTATTTTCTATTATCCCGCCGGGATTTTTAAGCGAGCAGGGGATAATTGAACTCACATTTGCCGTATCCGATCCGGGCGACAGCAACGGAATTAGAGAAGCCGTCATGCAATTTAACAGTGAAAGCACAACACATCGGATAGAAATTATTGACTACACTGATTATTCGGGAAACTGGCATGTACCTGTTGAAAGGCTTGCTATGGAGCTTATCACAGGAACTGCTCCTGACATTATTCGTGTGCATAGTGTTCCGTATGAGCAATGGGCGGCAAAAGGCGTGTTCGTCGATTTGTATCCGTATATCGACGCCGACCGCGAGCTTAGCCGCAGTGACTTTTTGGAAAGTATTTTTGCCTGCGCAGAGGTTAATGGCGGTTTATACGGTGTTCCCACATCATTTTCTATAGCCTCTTTAGTCGGCAATCCGTCTGTAATTGGGGATAGTACGAGTTGGACATGGAGTGAATTTATGTCTGTTATTAATGCAAATCCCAAAGCTGATTATCCGGTTGGCGGCGAAATGAGAGAAGAGTACGGTTTAAGATATTGGCTTCAATCCACTATTGGAAACTATGTTGACTGGGTTTCGGGAACAGCGCATTTTGACAGAGGAGATTTTGCAGAGTTATTGGAGCTTTTCAAAGATTATACTGCCTATGACTACGATAATTATCAATCAACACAACAATTAGTTGCAAGCGGCAGGCAACTCATGGGTCAATCGCGTTTATATACATTTATGTATTATCATTGGAACCGCGAGGAATATGGCGGAGAGTTTATTTTTAAGGGTTATCCGACCGAAAACGGAAGCGGTATTTATGCCGCGGGTGGAACAGATGTGATGATAAATGCTCAAGGCAAGGATGTTGATGCAGCTTGGGAATTTGTGCGGACTTTTCTGACCGAAGACTGGCAGCGCACCAGACCCGGCAATCACTTTATGTTTCCGACAAATAAAAATGTGTTTAATGAAAAATTAAAAGAAGCTATGACACCGCCCGAAGAGGAACAGTGGATAACTCCTTATATGGGTACACCTTTTATGGTCAATGCAGCTCTTACTCAAAAAGAAGCTGACCAAATCGTCGCAGCGGTAAATGCCATTTCCGGCTTTACGGGGTTTTCAACTCCGTCTTTGGAAGACATCATAATGGAAAGTGCCGCGGATTATTTTGCGGGGCGGATAACAGTAGAAGATGCTGTCAGAATAATCCAAAGCCGCGCGAGTATATACATGGCAGAACAAGCCGGGTAATGTGACAAGGGGACGGGGGTTTGTCAACTTAGAAGTTACATAACTCGTATGATGTGCTTCGCCCTCCTTCAGGAGAACGCTTAAGTATACCTTTGCTTATTAAATCATCAATATCGCGAAGAGCCGTGTCATGCGAACACTTACATAACTTTGCCCACTTAGCTGTAGTTAGCTTTCCTTCAAAATCGTCAATCAACTTATTAAGTATTATAAGCTGCCTTTCATTCATTGCGATATTTCTAAATCTATCAAAAATTAAGGTTTTATACACAGCTATTTCCAGCTTCTTTTCGCTTGCTTCAACAGCATGTGTCAAGCAAATTAGAAACCAGTTTATCCATCTGCTGATATCATTGAAATAGTCTGTAGCAAATTCAAGTTCGTTATAGTATGCCTTTCTTTCTTTTAGAATTTGAGTAGACAAGCTATAGTACCTTTTAGAATTGTCTTCAGCGCGAGCTAATAAAAGGTCTGCAATAGCACGTCCTATTCTACCATTCCCGTCATCAAACGGGTGGATTGCTTCAAACCAAAAATGCGCTATTGCCGCTTTTACATAGGGGTCTGTATTTTGCTTTTTTTCCAGCCACTCTAATAGCTTTTTCATTTCGCCGGGAACACGCTCAGGAGCAGGTGCGACATAATGTACTTTTTCATTACCAAGCTCGCCTGAAACGACTGACATTCCATCGACGCGATAAGCACCAACTGTGATTTTACTCATGCCGCTCCATCCCGACGGGAACAGCGCAGCATGCCATCCAAATAGTCTCTCGTCAGTAACCTTCTCCGTGTATCTTTGCGTTGCGTCAAGTACCATTTCCACAACACCTTGTGTATAATGGTTTGTATAAACATCATCAATCCCGGCTACATCAAGACCAAGCCTTTTTGCTACAGATGACCTAACACTTGACCTATTGAGGATTTCACCCTCTATTTCTGATGATGCTACAACCTCGTCCGATACCGCATTCAATATAAGATTATCATGTACTTCAAATCCGAGTGCATCAAGCTTGCCGAATAAACGGCTTTGCGATTTGTAGAATTGAATAAGGGAATTTTGAAACACGCTGTCATCATAATTCATATCTGACCAATCGGCTCTTTCGTGGATATATTTCTTCATTTTCCTACCTCAAAGTAAAGCTTGCGTAGATTACCGTCTTATTCGACGCAGAATATGCGTAGAATACCATCTCATTCTACGCATATTTTATATATTTGTCAAGCGTGACAAGGGGACGGGGCAGTTTTTTATTAAACCTCTCTTTTCAATCCTCGTAATGCCCTTTACATGCAACTATTACTAAATTACGGTCTTTATCTCCTGTGTACACAAGACGGTTTGCATCATCTATTTCACGGCTACATTCTTTTCGTCCTTTCAACGCTTCGGGTTTACCAATTCCCTTTAGAAAGCCGTTTCTTTGAATGTCTTTGATGAGAGCATTAATACGCTTCAGTGTTTTTCTGTCCTCGGTTTGCCAGTATAAATATTGTGAAAATCCTGTTTCGGTGAAGGTAACCTTCATGAATTATAACCTCTGCGTACTTCAGCAACGAAAGAAAGAGCTTCCTCTGCAGTCATTGTTTCCATTGCATCCAACTCTTCTATTGTGAATGAAATAATTTTACCATCGGTTATTTCTTTTGCAGATTTATCAACCATAGTAAGATATTCTGCATTGCGTTTTGCCTTTTCCAGCTCGTTATATTCTCTTTCGCTTAAAACCACAAGGTTTTCATTTCTTGGGCGCGCAATGAGAACAATTTCTCCTGCATTTATCATATCACTGACTTTCTTAAAATCATTTCGTAAGTCTACTGTTTTTATCGCTACCATATTATGCGCTCCTATCTGTATTTATTTATGTACTTATTATAATACTTCTTGTTGCACTTGTCAACACTTTGTCAAGGGGACGGGGGTTTGTCATACCCTGTCATGGGCGGGACGATGTGGACATCGTCCCCTACGCAGGCACCAGGTTGCCTCCCCTACAACCAAACTACACCTCAGCTCGCCGCTGCCTTGCCAGCACCACTCCTGCGGGGATTGCGGCAAGCAGCAGCATCGCAATGCAAATATACGCTTCCACAAACGGTATGGGTATCATTTGATATAACGTTACGTTGTAGCTAATAATTGCAAAAGGTTCACTAAACATCAGCACGCATAAAAATACAAACGCTGTAGCAATCGGCACGGTTGGCAAGAGCAAAGTTATGTAGTTTTTACTCATTTTTGAGAAAACAAAAAGCAGCAATGTAATAACCAATGAGACACTGAGCATTAACAGACCTACAGCGATAAAGAACTGTCCGTATGTACCTGAAAACCAGTTATATCCGGGCAGTTGAGTAAACAGGCTGTGAAGCCCCGAATTAATAAATGCATACCAAAAACTAAAAGTATAAGCACCAAGGATGATACCTATTTGCAAGACTGCTATAGCAAATGCAGAGAAAAGCATCGCCGCCAGTTGAATTGCAAGTGTTTTTCGCCCTGTTTTACTTGAATACTGCAAGCTTCTGACGCCGCTCATATTATCTCTTGTTACAACAGGAGCAAGCAGGATAAATAAAGTGGCAATAGTTATAATAAAAATATTCGAGAATAAATCTACATGAGATGTTAAAGGTAAAATATACTGCATTTCACCGCTGTCGTGAATATCTCTAATTCGCTCCATTGCAACCGGTGACAAACTAAACCATCCTTGCAAATCGCTTAAATACTCGTCTAATAATTCTTCATTATTATAAATACTATCCTTAATTATTTCGCTATTTATGAACTTAAAAATACGCTCTACATAAATTAGTTTCCAGTAATATGGTGCATAAACTAATTCCCCGCTGTCCAGTAACACCCTCTCACTTTCTGTTATAGTATAATCAGCATTAGTGTCGTAATCAGGATAAACTCCCCCTATGTTAAAAATAAATTCTTCATCAATATTACTGTAAATATTTTTTGCCTCAAGCATTAGAGCATCACTATATGATGTTATACCTGCATTAATAAACAGCGGATTTCCCCGTATAGCTTTATTAAACCCTTCTTCTATATATCTTGTTTCAAGTGTTAATGCCGCTTCTATAATTTTTTGCGGATTGTTCATATCAACCTTCGGTCCGACAATCTCGACCAAATCAGCATAAACTATTTCTCTGTCAGAAGATACCATTACAATTCTGTACGCAAATATTCCGTAAAAACCTGCAAACACTGCTAAAATTAAAAGCGGCACGGGTCGCAGTACTTTTTTGATTTCTTGAAAAAAGATTTTCATTTATATACTCCTTGGTATGTTGTTCTCTTGTGCAGACGCGGACGAACACAGTTCGTCCCTACACTTCAGTCCGCCGTCGTCGTCATTGCGAGGAGTACGTAAGCCTTGCATACAAGGCTTTAACGACGTGGCAATCCAGTCGGATTACACCTCAGCTCGCTTTTGCCTTGCCAACATCAACCCTGCGGGGATTGCAGCAAGCAGCAGCATCGCAATGCAAATATACGCTTCCACGAACGGTATGGGTATTATGTCATAAAATGTAAACCCGTCGGTTGTATAAACAGCAAAGGGGTCTGTGAATAATATTGTGCACAAATAAATGAATATCGCAGCAATCGGAACTATAGACAAAAGCATTGTTATATAGTTCTTACTAAGCTTTGAAAATACAAAGACAAGGAGCGTAACCGCAAAGGAAACAACAATAAACAGCAGACCGACAAGAATAAAGTATTGCAAATATGTGCCTGCGAACCAGTTATACACTTGCGGTCTGAAAATACTGTGAAGCCCCGTATTGATAAAAACATGCCATATATTGACCGTATAAAGCCCGAGAATAACTGTCACCTGCACGACCGCAATCACAAATGCGGTAAAAAGCATGGCAGCAAGTTGAATGGTAAGCGTCCTGCGCCCTGTTTTACTCGAATACTGTAAGCTTCTGACACCGCTCATATTATCCTTTGTGATAACCGGCATAAGCAGAATGAAAAGAGTTCCGAGTATCGTTACAATTATGTGCCTGAATAAAAACGCATTGTATGTTTCGGGCAAAATATTCAGCACTTCACCATTTGCGTAAATTTTTCGTATCCGCTCCATTCCCGCAGGGTCGACGCCCCACCAATATTCCAAATTCTCAAAATATTCTTTCTCGCGAAACTGCGAAATATCGGTATAATCGCCGTTAATCAGCCGTTCAATCGTAGTGAAAATCCAGCTGTCAAACTCAATGAGTTTAATCAAAGAGGGTGTGTCCCATATCACCATACTGGCATAAAAAGCCTCCTCTGCGGGGGTCAATGAATAGTCAGCCTCGGGGTCAAATGGCGGCATATTGCGAAACGGGAATATGTCTGCAATTTCCTCCGCACTAATCCCGGACTGTTCATAATCTTCAAAATCAATATCCCTATACTGGTTTTTTGCTTGCAAAATTCTGTAATCATCATAGCTTTTTATACCTGCATCGATAAAAATCTGATTGTCTTTTATCGCCTCGTGAAATTCGGCAATATATCTTGCCTCAAGCTCCAAAGCCGCTGCTTCGAGTTTATCAAGCTCGTCCATGTCGATTTTTGTTCCGGCAAGTAACGCAATATCAACAAAAGCTATCATTCGCTCGTATGGTGTGAGGGACTGTCTTATAAAAAGAAACCCGTATAAACCGACGAAAAGTGCAAGCACCAACAGCGGCACAGGTCGCAATATTTTTTTGCTTTCTTGAAAAAAGATTTTGAACAGCATGTATTTTTATTCTCCTTTGTATAAAACATTATCTATCGTCATCGCGAGCGAAGCGTGGCGATCCAGTCGGTGTACATATCATATTTTTGTTTCTGGATTGCCACGTCGCTAAGCAATACTTAGCTCCTCGCAATGACGGCAATCCTTCAAACAATCTCTTTCCTTAAAAACTTCTTTATACTTATAATAATCACGGGGCAAAGCAGAAGCATACATATCAGCGGGTAAAGTGTTTCAAAATGCGGCAGAAGCATACGGGTTCCGCCGTCTGTAAACCAAATGCTGCTGCTGATAACCTGCAAAAGCGGAAATATCATTGAAATGTTCCAAATAAACGGAATAGTCCCCTCGCTTTGAGAAGCATACATAACCAACAAATAATGCATAAGTATAATTCCCACTATGCTGCAAAAAGCAACATAAGTATTTCTGATTAAAAGCCCGAAAGGAATAGCAATAAGCGCCGCAACAATACCGTTGAGAAGTGCGATGCCCGTTCCCGCAAAGAAATACTCGCCGATAGTCATGCTTTTCCATGTTATAACAGGCAACCATTTGAAGTGTTGGTCCCAAACCATGTTATACTGCGCCGAAACGTTCTGCGACCAAACCACTGAATAGTCATTGACCGCAAAGGTCAATCCATATGTCACGGCATATGTTATGAGAAAAAAGCCTGTTCCTATTGTCAAAGCGGCAATAATCTTACCCTGTATCAGCCGCCGCCCCGTCTTGGTCGACCACACCACCAAATCAGTACCCGACATGGTTTCAAATCCCAACGTCCAAAGCATAATAAGGATAAAAAATACACATGTTTGTGCGGCTGTAATCATGCCGATGCCGATGTTTCCCGCTCCCCCGAATATTGCATTGTGTATCCCTGCGGTATAAGGTCCGAAATACACCGACGCACCGTCGTCTCTTTCTGCTTTGGCTTCAATGACAGGGGTTAGCAGCTCATATTTCCACAGCTGTATTTTTATTGCAGTATCCGACAAAGGGATTTCACCATTTGCTAATGCGTTTTTAATCTCTCTGCCGCCATTGCCGTCAGCAAATATATTGCCCGCACTTTCTGCCGCACCCAAAACTTCCATATATCGCCAACTGATATAGCCATAATCATCTGTTTCGGAAACACTTTGCAGACGCTCTAAATAATCCTCCCCGTACAGGGTTCCCGTGATTTCACTCACTTCATTCATATAATCAATATAATAATTGCGTGAAGAGGCAAACACTATAAAGGCGTTGATAGCCAAACATGCCACCAAAAAGCCGTAAATCGCAGGCGACCGTAATAATTTAACTATTTCATGTTTTAGTAGGTTCATAATACTTTCTTCCGATTATATATATCTTTCCATTTTCGTCATTGCGAGGAGTACGAAGTACGACGTGGCAATCCAGACTTTATCTTTTTATATGATTACTATCTGGATCGCCACGCTACACAGTCTCACTTTGTGAGACATTAGTAGCTCGCGATGATGAATTTTTTATGCCAATCCCGCTTCATCACGGTAAATATACAAAAATGTATCTTCAAGTCCCGGTGTCACAGACTTTGCCGTTTCGGGCAGCTCCCCGCTATCGCCATCAAGTGCAAAACGTACCACAGCGCCGTTTTCACCGGCACGCTCCGACAAGTATATCGCACCTTGCGGCAAAGAGTTTCCAAGAGGCATTTCAAAAAACTTTCCTGCCAATTTTTCAACAATCTTACCCGGTGCTCCCGCAAACATTACCTTATGGTCTTTGAGCATCATCAAAGTGTTTGCAATGGTTTCAATATCCGAAACTATGTGGGTCGAAAAAATAACTATTCGGTCTTTTGCAAGGTTGGATATGATATTTCGCAGCCGCACCCGCTCCTTGGGGTCAAGCCCCGCTGTCGGCTCGTCTAAGATAAGGATTTTCGGGTCGTTTAAGAGTGCCTGTGCAACTCCCACACGCTGTATCATACCACCCGAGAATTTACGCATTTTTTTGTTTTTGACATCGGATAAAGAAACCATATCGAGCAGCTCATTTATCCGCCTGTCGGCATTTTTTACACCCTTGAGAGCCGCAAGATAACGCAGATACTGCATAGGACTGTAACCCTTGTAATATCCGAAATCCTGCGGCAGATAACCGATAAGGTCGCGGTAGCTTTCGCCGAGAGATATTATCTCCGTGCCGTTCCATAAAATTTCGCCCTTTGTCGGGAAAATCAAGGTCACGAGCATTTTAATGAGCGTAGTCTTCCCCGCTCCGTTTGGAGCGAGAAATGCGCAAATGCCATTGTTAAAATCAAGACTGACATCCGTCAGAGCAGTGAAGTTTCCGTATTTTTTTGTTACATTATTTACACTAAGCATAATTTCCCTCCATAAAATAGGCTAAACGCAATGTACGTTTGATGTACATACGCAGTTCTATAAGATATATAACGAATAAAGCACATATTAAAGATACGCTCAAAGCAAGAGGCATGCTTGCCAAAAAGCTTTCAATTTCTATAGGGGAAAACAAGATAGCAGCCAAGCTCCAGCCTGCCGCCCATATAACCGGAACACTTACTTTGCTGACGAAAGACTCTGAAATCAAAAGTGCCAAAAGCGACATTGTGCTGTATGTAAGTGCCGCCAAAAGAGCCGATGTTACAACGCTTTGGTACATATCTGTCTGAAGAAGCGGAAATGTCGCAATGGGAACAAAGATTATCCCTGCAGCCGACACTATAATAAGACGCACTGATGTAATGTAGCGAAGATTATATCTGCATGACGATATAACTTCCCATGTCCCCGTCATACGCTCTTTCCACGAAGTAAACGCAAATACGGAAAAGTATAAAATCGGTGCAAAAAACATGGTTGGAAAATGAACTACTGCAGTAATCGCATTTTTAATGGCAGGTCCAAAAATTGAAGTTATAAAAAATAAAATGCAAAAGCTCACTATTGCAGCAGAGGCAACCGCATCACCCACACCGCAAAACGCATTTTTGAAGCCAACAGCTTTGTACAGATGTCTGACCTCATCGGTCAGCGATTTTTTCCTTGGTACTGCGGCATTTACTATTGCTTGAATACATTGCTCACGCTCATTACGGTTTGGCATTTCAATATTCATCTTTGAACTCCTCCCGTACTTTTTTTATCATTCTGTAAAACTTTGTTTTGACAGTTGCCTCCGGCATATCCATTGAGGCTGCAATTTGTGCGAATGTCATATCACTGTGCAACGTGAGGCGAAATATCCTTTGTATCTCAGACGGCAATGTGCCAATATGCTCCTCGATTTTCCGCAGCAGCTCTTTATTGTGCAAATCAATCGTTATATCTGAGGGTGTGTAAATCTCGGTTTCATCAATTTGCACTTCATCGGGTCGGAACCGTCGCCGAGAGTCAATAATCCTGCTGTTTGCAACCTGATAGAGCCATGTCCGAAAGCCTGCCTTTTTCGGGTTATACGTTGAAAGTGACTTGAGGGCAGAGATGAAGATTTCCTGCGTTAAGTCCTGCGCGGTGTTTTTTACATCGCGGCTATCCATGGACTGTCGATAAGCAAAGCGGTAAATTTCATCGTAATACCGCCCGACAAGTATATCAGCCGCTGCTCTGTCATTTTTTATTACACGGCGAACTAACTTTTCATCATTCATCCGCTCTTGCTCTCACTTTCGGCTTCATAGACTATATACGAGATTGTAGACGAAAAAGTTTCAAAGTGTCAAGCCGACAACAAAAAGAGGTTAAGTCCCAAAATGAGACTCAACCTCAAACACTTGCAACTACAGGATTTTTTCTTTCATCACGGTAACGGTTTCGCAGTTGGGGGCGTCGGAGTATCATACCAAGGGCCGTCATACTCAGTATTATCCGAAATCCAGATATTTACATTTGCACTGCTGCTTGCATATGTACCGAAAACATCTTCACTAAACAAACCCTTACCCTTAAAATGTTCAAACTGCCACATAAAACTCCACAGGGGCATAAAAACTGCTTTTACATTCTTGTCAAAGGTGTAATGTATGTAAAGTACATTTCCCTCAAAGCGGGCTTCAAATTCGGCATTCACCAAATGCCCGATTTCAGTATTATCTACCACCTGCCAAGGATTAGAGTAATAAACATGAAGTGTATCGCCCTGAATATTATCGAGTTCGCTCGGGAGCATAATTGTCATTTGCTCCCGTGAATATTTTATTTCTGTGCCGTCCTCATAAAATAAGAATTGATAGTCGCTGCTATTACCCCAACCGACAATTTTATCGGAATTTGGAATAATTATGACATCACCGCTGACCTGCACTGTGATATTACTGCCCCTCGGCAAGTGCGAAATATCAAATTCGAGTTCCCCTTGAGGTGGCATACTCGGTGTATAACTGCTGCCACTGCTGTTATTATCGGGAGAAGCCACAGAACTCTCAGCGCCACCATCCGGACCATCATATAAATTTTCGTTAAATCTCAAAACAGCAAACACTACAAAAATCGCAAGCACAACACCGACAGCAATAGCAATGATTATCTCAAGACGTTCGCTTTTCATCTTGTTATTTCTTGTTTTGTAATAAACTGTGTACTTATTTATTAAGGCGGCGACTGTAAAGAGTATTGCCCAAGAAACAAGAGCTTTTAAGATAAATTTCCAAAGGCTGTTTTCATAAATCAGAAATTCGGTCAGCATCGCAAAAATATCCATTGCAACAGATAAATTTGTCAGACCAAGAACTAAAACCGCTGAAAAGAACGCTGCCGCATAGAGCTTAAATTTTCGCAAAAGTACCGAAATCAGATTGATTATAGCTGCAAGTATCGCCATATAAAGTATCATTACAACAAATCCGGCTAACACAAAGCTTATGTCAAAGTTGAACATTAGGTGTACATTATCACGCCCTGCGGCAATCGCTGCGATTACGCCGTACTGTATCAGATACACCACCATTAATGTAAGCGGCACTAATACAAGATATGTATATGTTATCATTTGAAACGAAAGATATCTGCTGTTATTTGTTTGCGGGTAAACTGCAAAATTTTGATTATTGTAGCGGTACATGCAGTTAAAGATTATAAATGCAAAAGACATTCCGAAAATCCAGAAAAACGAGTTATCTGCAAACTGATAATAATCAATTCCGTCATTTTCTTTGAAAATCGTGTATAATGCCGCACTTAAATCAGTCAGAAAGAAAAACTGTATTACAATAAAAAAACCGAGTAAACCGCCGAGCTTTTTGCCGCTGAGCTGTGTGCGGGTCAGCCGCCCTGCATTTATCAGTTCGCTTTTTGCCATAAACATTCTAATTCACCTTCCTTATTTTCTTTTGTCAGATAGATGCAGATATCCTCTGCTCTCACTGTTGAAATTGTGAGTTCTAATTCTTTCGCTTCGCTTGTGACCGTTTCGGTCAAAGGTTCGTATATCACTGCTTCTGCCGAAAATCCCGATTTTGTATAAACAACATTTTTACCTGCGGTAAATTTTTCTACTGCGTCTTTCTCACCCTCGACACGGTATGCACTTTCCCGAAGCTCATCAATGTTATCAAACAAAACCAATCTGCCGTTGTCGATGAGAATAATATCGGACAATATCCCTTCAATCTCGGATAACAGATGACTTGAAACAATAAACAACCGTGGATTTTCGGAAAACTCCCGCAGCAGCACCTCATATGCCGCTCTGCGGACGGTTACGTCCATTCCGAGCACAGGCTCATCGAGCATAACAAGCCTTGTTCTGCAGGATATCCCGCAAATAAAGTTGAAAATACTCGCCATTCCCTGCGAGAGCTGCTTATACTTGAGCTTCGGATTAAGACCGAAGTATTCAAGCAGCTTTGTTGCAAACTCCAAATCAAAATCATCAAACATAATAGCGTAGCTTTCAAGAATTACCCTGAGCTTTCGGGCCTTTTCATAATCCATATTATGGTATGTATAGACGAGGTTATTAAGTACATTCAAGTTATCCATCGGCGCTTCGCCAAGTACCTCAAGCTCGCCGCCGCTTATATCAAGCTGCCCTGCAATCATTTTCATCAGTGTCGTTTTCCCTGCACCGTTTCGCCCGATAAGCCCGATGATACGCTCGCCCGATATATCAATAGTAAAATCGTTTACGGCATCGTTTTTGCCGTATGTTTTTGTGAGCCCTTTTGTTTTAATGATACTCTCACTCATATGTTTCGCCTCCTTCTGCTTTTTCCGCACCGCTTTCAAAAAGCTGTGATATTTCCGTTATTACGGTTTCTTTTGTAATTCCTGTTTTTATCGCCGTGTCAACCAAGCTTTCTGCTATTTTTCTAAACCCCGTATCTCTTTGCTCATGCCGTAATCTGTCTGCCGCTCCGATTTTAACTGTCATTGAAAGACCCCGCTGTTTTTCAAGAACACCCTTGCTGACCAACTGGTTTATGCCCTTTGCGGCAGTCGCGGGATTGATTTTCAGCTCCCTTGAGAGTATCAGCTGCGAATACACAGGCTCACCCTCTTTTAACTTGCCGGTAACAATATCATCTTCAATCGCCTCTGCCACTTGGATGTAAATGGGTTTGATACTGTCAAAGTTTATTCTCAAGCTTCTCACCTCCGCTATACTACATTACTATTGTAACGTAGTATAGCATGTGCATTTCCACTTGTCAACAACAATTTTGAAAAAGTTGACAAACCCCCGTCCCCCTGTCACTATTATTTTTGGAACAAAACGGGCTTGTCGCGGGTTTATATATTAGAGAGTGCTTTCGGAGGAACTATGCTGGAAAAACTGTACAGAATGTATCGAGGCATAATGCTGCAGCGTGCGCTTGGTGTTCTTGGCGACCATGCGCTTGCCGAAGATGCGGTTCACGAAGCATTTATCCGCATAGAAAGGCATATCAACCGCTTTGAAAATATGAAACCGGATGAATGCCAATACCTTTGCCTCACAATAGTCAAAAATGCAGCGTTAAATATGCTCCGCGACAGAAGAGATACCGAGGCTCTGCCGGAAACAATGCCTGCAATTTCAAATGACATCACACTTGGTTTAGACATAAACGCTGCTATGGAGCTGCTTGAAGAAGGTCAAAGACAAGTTGTTCTGCTACGGCTTAGGTACGGATTTGACACTTTTGAAACTGCAAGACTGCTTGGTATCAAAGCAGGAACGGTACGCAGCCGCTTAAACAGAGCAAGAATTATCTTGTGTAAGGCGCTGAAGTGAAAGAAAGGCATGGTCAATAATATGTCATTAATAAGTAATGAAAAAATAATAAACGCTCTTAAAGACTACGATTTCGCCGAAGTAACCGCGCCGGTGCAGGTATCGTTTTCAAAAGAGTTTGATGCGAAAATGGACAGATTTATCCGTCAAAAGAAGCGTATGCGCAGTGTGATTACAACCTTAAAACGAAGCGCAGTTGCGGTTTTTGCAATCGCTATAGTAGGTTCATTATTCTATCTGCTGATGATGCAGCAAAACCCTGATGAACCCACACCCGGACTACATCAGGGAAGTGATACCCCACCCGTCGACAGTATGTATTTTGAAAGTGGCGAAACAAAGATTTTGTTTGAATTTCAACAAGAAAAAGCGCTTTTAATGCAACCACTACAAGTTTTACCTTTTTATTTAGAAGGCGATTACGATTCGTTCTATGCGACACAAACAACAAGCACCGATATCAGACAAGGATTTTATGAGCCCGGTGATGATCAGCTGCCTTTTGATATTATTTCGTTTATAGAAATAGACGGAGTTTTATATAGTCTCGGACAGGTAGCTTATGGTGATAATGCTTTCCTATCATCGCTCAGGGAGGGATATGCATACCGGTTTAGTCCTATAGGTACATTAAAATTAGATACAGCAAGCGCAGTCATATACGCTCAGCACAAATCTTACGGTGCAAAATACGACGCTGTTGCGTACTATATAATCGAAGATGGAGTTCCGGTACTTTTAACCGAAATCGCCGGAGTTGTTAAGTATTCGTTTTTTGACCAGAGCGGTGTTGAAGCAATACTCAGTACCGACAGAGCACTGCCGTATACACAGTATACAGTCAGTAAATTTGATTTGGAAAATCAAAAATTATACTATACAAATCTCACTGATTTATTGATGTGTGACGGTGTTTCTTATAACGAAGATGATGAGCTTTATTATACATGGCATAGACCGCCCGCTTCGGACAGCGAGGAGCCCGTAGAGGGGCATACCTATACGTTTGTAAAAGGCGGAGACGGTAATGATACCCCTGATACACCTGCAGATGAAACAACAGACGAAATAGATATATCAGGCTCTTGGGTTTATACTTATTCCGAGCTGGACGACGGTACCATATATACATTTTTTGATGAATATGAAATTTGGTTGGAGTTATCGTCATACTATTTTGAAATTCATAAGATAGATACTTATGACAGACATTTAATTCATACCGGCTCATTACATAAAACCGGCGATTATTCATATACACTTTTTGATACTGTAGCTATAATAGATGGTGAACGCGCTCCGTCACCTTTAGGTGACAGTACGCTCGAGTATGATCCCGCAACAGGTTTGCTGAATAATTTCGGATTATACTATGCCAACGAAGGGTATAATCAAATAAATATCTATTATGAAAGAAAATAAGACATTTCAATACATTTTTCCCCGTTTGACTGTATGCTTAATTTTCATTATTGCCAGATTTAACTCTATTGTTGTTTCATCGCCGGATATCTCAAGAGCATTATTATCTAAAACCTCAGCTAAAATTTCACCACTCCTTTGCATAAGAGATTTTTGCTCTGCTTCTTCTTGTATATTCGGGAGTTGACTGATTGTTCTTGATAATTCTCGAATTTTCGTAAAGGTTTCTACTATTGCTATTGTTGTTTGTGTAGCAGTTGAACTTTTAAGAATAGTTGCAAGCATGTAAAGCCCTTTTTCTGTAAAGGCTTTAGGCGGTTTGTTTTTTCCACCCCAACTTGAAGTCGAAATTTTCGACTTCAAGTTATTCCACTCTTTTAAGCTGAGTGATATTATATAACCCTCAGGAAATTTATCAGGGTTATTTGCAACTGCTTCATTCACTCTCTTTGTCTCAACTCCATATAACTCAGCTACATCCATATCCAATAGCACCTGCTGCTCCCGAATTGTTATGACCCTCTTTTCTACTTCCTCAAATTTTAGCATTTCATTCATGATTTTGTCCCCTTCTTTATATATATTTTGTATTGTTAATACAAGTCAACCATAGCACAAACATTTCCTACATTTCAATACACATTTGAGCAAAATCAACCCATTGCAAACACAGGGTTTTCGGGGAGCTTTTCACCATTTCGCCATTCAAAAGTTGTAACTTTTCACCTTACCAAAAATCCTTTTCAATACATTTAACAACTCCATAACAACTTTATGGTACAATAAAAAGCCGTGAGGGGAGACGATGACCGGTTTTCTGAGCTTGCGAACGAAAACCGCTGGCACGTCTCACCGATGTAAGAGCTTTTTATTGTGTTATAATATTATTGTGGAGGTCTGCAATCATGGCGAATATTCTTATAGTCGAGGACGAAAAGGCAATCAACGACCTGATACTCATGAACCTCAAACTCGTCGGACATGAGGGACGGCAAGCCTTTGACGGCAACGAAGCAGTAGAAGCTCTCGAAGACTTCAAACCTGATTTGGTCTTGCTTGACGTCATGCTCCCGTACAAGGACGGCTTCTCGCTCATGGAAGACAAAGCCTTTGAAAACATTCCCGTCATTTTTCTCACGGCAAAAGACTCCACACTTGACAAGGTCAAAGGGCTCAAGCTCGGAGCCGACGACTACATTGTCAAACCCTTTGAAGCCGTAGAGCTTTTGGCACGTGTCGAAGCAGTTCTCCGACGTATAAAACCTGCCGAGCGAATTATTAACATTGACAACACCATAGTATATTTGGACCAGCGAACCGCAACGGTTGGCGAAATCACCGTAGACCTGACAAACCGCGAGTTTGAGCTGCTCGAAGTGCTGATAAATAACCGCAACATCGCACTTTCTCGCGAGAAGCTGCTTGACCTCGCTTGGGGTTATGATTATTTCGGCGATACCCGCACAGTAGACGTGCATATCACAAAGCTCCGCAAAAAACTCGGCTTTGAAGAACGCATCAAAACAGTATATAAGCTTGGCTACAGGCTTGAAATATAACGAGGAGCATCATCAATGAAGCTTTGGCAAAAACTATTCATCGGAACACTCATAATCTTCATAATTGCCTTTAATGCCGGTGTCTTATACCTCACCAATTATTCATATAATTTCAACCGGCAAAAGGAAACAGACCACGGTATTCGTGAACAGGAAGTAATACTCAGCTCTGTCACGGGTCGTATTTCCAATGCCGAGCAGTTTTTTACCGAGGCTCCTTTTAATTATGACCGCCTGACGGCAATAATCGAACCGATAGCGAATTTTTACAAAGAGCAGGGCGTACTGCTTGCGTTATTTGACAACGCAAATACTGTATTTACAGATATTCCCGTTACCGAAGATGTCGAAAACTTGCTCAAGTTTGAAAGCTTAAGCAGCAAAAATATCATGGAAAAAACTATTGAGGGGAAAAGGCACATACTTGTTGCCTCGCGGCTTACCGATTATCCTCACCTGACTTTTATATATGCCCGCGATATCAGCGACGTTGATGAGTTTCGTGCTGATATCAGCAGGGCTTTTGCTATAGTAAATGTCGCCGTTTTAGCTTTTCTCGGCATTTCTATCTTCTTTTTGCTTAGGCATATGACAAAACCTATCAATGTTTTAATTGATACAACCAATGAAATAGCAGACGGGGCTTACGACAAAAGAGCAAAAGTAAAAAGCAGAGATGAGCTTCGGATACTCGCAAGAAGCTTCAATAAAATGGCAGCATCAATAGAAGAAAACATGACTTTGCTCACAAAATCGGCAGAGGAAAAACAACAATTCATCGACGACCTCACGCATGAAATAAAAACGCCGCTCACATCTCTGATAGGCTACTCAGAATACCTCTTGGCTGCCAATTGCACCGAAAGAGAGCGTACTATTGCCGTCGGGCATTTATATGACACAGCGCTACGCTTAAAAAATCTTTCGGAAAAACTGCTCGACCTTGCATACTCGCGTGATGAAAACATCGAATGGGAAAGAATAAATATCTCGGGACTGCTTGACGAACTGACTGTAATGGTGCTGCCCGTGCTCGCTCCGCGTGATATCAAGCTGACAACACAGTCCGAGCTTACACTCTTGACCGGCGAGCGGACACTCATTTTGTCAATGATACAAAACCTTGTAGAAAACGCAGCAAGAGCGTCAGAAGACGGCTCTGAAATACTCGTCAGAGCGTATATGGAAGACTTCCCCGTGATTGAAGTGACTGACAAAGGCTGCGGCATGAGCAAGCTTGATGCCGAACGGATAATGGCGCCGTTTTACCGTGTTGATAAATCACGCTCCCGCAAGTTCGGCGGTGTAGGACTCGGGCTTAGTATTGTTACACAAATTGCGTCCTTGCACGGAGCAACAATAGAAGTGGAGTCTAAGGTCGGCATCGGCACACGAATAAAGGTAAAATTTACAAGTCATTAACAAGTCCATAGCAAGTTGGAAACATTTGTAGAGTATTGTAAGGTGAAAATCGACAGTGTCATTGCGAGGAGCACATAGTGCGACGCGGCAATCCAGATACATTTCAATAAGTTTTCCGTCTGGATCGCCACGCTACGCTCGCGATGACGACAACACAAAGGAGCAAGACTAACATGGAAAATCCAAAATTCAAAAATCCGTTAGCAGCAATATCACTGATAATACTCGTTATCTTTTCTATTATTGTATTCCCGTTTCTTTTAGCCGCAACGCCGGAAAACCGCAAAATCGAAACAATCGAGCCGGAAACAACACTCACAGCAGATAAACCCTTAGGAAGCGTCAACCCCGACGGCACCACATTTCTCCCCGACATCAATGCAATACCAAAAGAAACAGTTATCGAAAGATTTGAGGAGCTTTTCATACATAATGGCGGCACAACTTACTATGAGAACAGCGACGATGCGCAGCGTGTTCTTACGCAGGAATTTCGCAGTGCAAGATACGTCACCGCTGCCGATTATATGGACTTTCCGAGATGGCAGATACTTTATTATGAAAGTGGTAATGGACGATTACTGTTTCGTATACCTGAACACATTTCAGCCGAAGCCTACCTCAAATCTTGGGAGCATGATATCGTGGATAAATGCTGCAACTATGTTGAGTTGGGCTCGTTTGTTGATGGCTCTCCCGCGCTCGTAGTTACATACAAAAACGAGTATATTGGCGTGGTTGATTTCAATGCATATACCGGTGAACTCACGCATACATATGTAATTGAGCTGTGTAATCATTATGATAAATTCGGCACGTACAGTTATGACGATGCCACCGACTGGGCATTGGCAAAAGAAACAATAGCGCGGGAGGGAAGGATAGAAAGAGAAAGTATGTTGAGGGAGAAAGCACAAGAGCATGACAGGTCGCATGAAGAAATACCGCTGACACCTGTTCCACCGCCCGTTCCGTAAAATTTACATCTTCCTAACAACTTCATAGCAACTTCAAAACACACACGGGGTATGCTGGGGACAGGACTAAAGGCCTGTCCCCCTAATTATTTATTTTGAGGTGAAAAATTATGAAACGAATGAAACTAAAAAATATCATCAGCCTTGCCCTATGCTTCACCCTGATGCTCGGACTGCTTGCAGCCTGCAACGAAAACGCAGACACACCGGAAAATACTGACCCGAACAGTCCTTCAAACACCGTAGGCGGCATAAACAACCCGTATGACTACGAACCTCCGCAGTACATATACGTCGCCAAAACCGTATCCTTTCCAATCGATATTGATGTAGTTCATAACCTTTCTTATTTTGAAGAAAAGGTGTTTTTTACAGCCCGATTTGAGGAGCTTGACGAAAAAACACAAAACGTTATTTATACCAACCGCATTTTTTCAATGAACTTGGACGGCACAGACTTTAAGGAGTTATCAGATTATGTCCTGTTTCAACCCGAACCGATTGACGGCTTATTCGGCAACTCATCCCTTACTTATATGCAAGTTGACAGCTTCGGCAATATATGGGTTGCCGAAGAATGGCATTATAACAATACGCAGCTTCCCTCAGGCAGTACCTTACGCAAATTAGACTCCGGCGGCAATGAGCTTGTCTCTATAGATTTGGGCTCATACGGTGTCACTGCGTGGCAGCGACGAAGCAGCAGCTTCGGCATTGACAGCATGGGGAATATCTATTTCAGCAGCGAGGATGACATGGGTTCACTTTTGTATGTTTTAAGCAGCAATGGAGATGTAGAGTTCAAGCTCAGCCTTGAAGATACCAATATTACGCAGTTTATTCCGACGCAAAACGGCAGTATGGCTATTATTGCTTATATGTTTATTGATAATGGATATGTATGTGCGCTGCAAAGAGTGGATTTTGACAAAAAAGCTATTGGAGATGCCTTTGAAATACCCGAAAACAGGCTCAATATGTACCCCGGCAGCGGTGATTTTGATTTGCTCTTTGAAGACAACAGCCAAAACAACCTGTATGGCTTTGATGCGAAAAATAACGAAACCGTGAAGCTTCTCAGCTGGCTCGAAAGTGATGTTTTAGGTCGGCAAATAGGAAACATTACAATGCTCCCTGACGAGCGTATCATTTGCACAAACTGGCAAACCAAGCGTGTTACAAAAGCATACGAAAAAGCGGTTAGCGAGCTTCTCATTCTCACAAAAGTACCATATTCCGAAGCGGAGCATAAAACCATACTTACGCTCGCTACACTTCATCTTGAAAACGTAAAAGAGCAGGTAATCAGCTTTAACAAGACAAATCCCGATTATCGCATACACATCAAAGATTATTGGGAAGACAAAAACGAGGATTTTTCTACAGCTATATTGCGGCTGAACACTGATATTATCGCCGGTAAAGTTCCCGATATTTTGGACGTGTCAAACCCGCATATTCCGTATAAACAATATGCCAAAAAAGGTTTGTTTGAAAATCTTTACCCGTATATCGACTCCGACCCCGTGTTTAACCGAAATGATTTTATCGAAAGTGTGCTGAGCGCCGCAGAAACAAACGGCAGTCTTTATCAGCTCTTTCCGTCATTTTATGTAAACACTTTTGTCGGTCATCCCTCTGTTGTCGGGACGCAAATCGGCTGGACGATGGACGAGTTTGCGACTGTTCTAAACGCACACCCCAAGGCGGACTATCCGCTCGGTCAAGGTGGCGACAAGATGTGGTTTTTATGGAGTGCAGTTTCATTCGGGATAGATGATTATGTTGATATGAGCGCAGGAACGGCTCATTTTGATGCGGATAAATTTTCACAGCTCTTAAAGTTAGCTGCTACATTCCCCGATGAATATGACTATAACGCGAATGAATATATGAGTTGGGAAAGATTTGTTGCAACAGGCCGTGCGATAATGTCTTTTTTCTGGATAGGAAATATTGTTGATATTCAATATCAAAAGGCACTTTTTGGCGGAGAAATTGCTTATAAAGGCTTTCCAAGCGGTGCCCAAAGCGGCGCTTCAGTCAGCAGCAGCGGTGCAGTGCTTACTATAACTACGACATCTGCACACAAAGAGGGTGCGTGGCAGTTTATACGCACACATCTTGACGGGGACTGGCAGCTCGGCAACACATGGGGAATTCCGATAAATAAAGCCGCATTTGAAACTTATATCGAGCGAAGCAAGGACGAAGCCCTGCGCAATGTGCAGATGTACGCAGAGGGACGCGACATGACCACTGCTATGGAAAAACAAATGAAACCTATCACTGACGCTGATATTGATCAGTTGAGGGCTCTCGTTAATTCCGTTTCGACTGTTTCCGATTGGAACATTGATGAGCAGCTCTGGAACCTTATTTCAGAAGGTGCATCGGACTATTTCAGAGGCGCAAAAACCTTGGACGACACAGTCCGCATCATCCAGAGCCGTGCAAGTATATATGTCGCTGAGCAATCCGGGTAACGATTTTACAACCCGCTAACAACTCCATAGCAACTTCAAAACAAGCATAGGATAATCAATTCAGTTGCAAATATTCTTTTACCCCTTTTTGTAGTATCTGCGAAAAATTAACGTGATGTTTTTCGCCTGCTTCTTTTAACCATAGTGGAATGGTCGCATTTATCTTAACAGATTTACCTTCGTAATAGTTCTTGTAAAACTGAGTATTACAAGCAATCAGCGTGATAATATCATTTTCATTTGCTCTAATATCCTTTATTTTACTTGGCTTTGGCATTGGTTTCCCTTGCTTTTCCATATCGTACAGCATAAGACATAATGCATCTGCAGCATTTTCTATACCCTCAGCTATATCTTCCGCTTGTGTATAACAACCCTCTATATCAGGGAAATATATTGAAAATCCACCATCTTCTTCATTTTCAAAGACAGCCGGATATGTATACTTAGCCATATTATTCCTCCTCACTTTAATCCCGCATCCTTTAGTATCCTGTTTAATGTACCCTTTTTTACATCATCAGTAGTATGTCTGCCAACTTGAAATGTTTTTCCTGTAATGGGACTAAACCAATTTTCATGTCTTGCTCCCTCAGATTGTTTATAACACCCATTTTTCTTTAGCATACTTTTTAACTCTGAGAATTTCATACGCAGTTCCTTTCGTTTACCTGCATAGGCATTATACTCCTAATTAGGCTCCTTGTCAAATAAATTTAACGTACGTTTATTTATCTACCATATCACAATTACTTATATGAATTCAATACACGTTTGAAGCCGCAAAATGTAGAGTTTTTCTACATTTTATGACTTTATACTACATATCAACAACAATTACTTCACGCAAATTTGTCGACATATTTATTGACATGTCGACAAATTTGTCGTATAATATGACAAAACCACAATTACGGATCAAAGGATAAGGTGGCTGTCATGTTAAACGAAATTTCTCTAAGCACCGCATTAGACGCAGCAGTGCCAATAACACGGTTCAACCGTGGCGAAGCCAACAAGATTTTTGACGAGCTGCACAAAAACGGTTGTATGGTTGTCGTCAAAAATAACAAACCCGCCTGCGTTATGCTCACCCCCGATAGGTTTAGATACATGACGGAAATGATAAACAAACAAGAATTCTTGGCAGTTGCAGAAGCAAGAGTTCCGTACAAATCCGAAATAATACACTTATTCGACAACAAAGAAAAACCGACATACACAATCATTGCAGGAGTTAACGGTGTTGGCAAAAGCAGCTTTACCGGAGTGCTAAAAAAAGAGCGAAGCGACCTTGGTTTTGTAATTGATGTAGACAAAATAGCACATGAGAGGAGTTGCACCGCCATAGAGTCGGGCAAAATAGCCATTAATAAAATAAATAAATGCTTGCAGGATATGGTATCATTTAGTCAGGAAACCACACTTTCAGGGCACCGCACCGCAGCAACCATCAAAGAAGCCAAAGAAAAAGGATATAACATTAGGTTGTTTTACATTGCCCTTAACTCACAAAGCGAGCTGCTCGCCCGCATAGAAAACAGAGTACGCAAAGGCGGGCATAACATACAAGAAGACGACGTAGAGCGACGGTTCGAGAAACGGTTTGAAGATTTAATAAAAATACTGCCGTTTTGCGATGAAGCCAGCTTGTTTGACAACGAAAACGGGTTTGTCCATGTCGGCGAGTACAGAAACGGCGAGTTGCTGAGCATAGGCGAATATAAACCTTTATGGGTAGACGAGCTCAAAGACAAATCATTTTAACCAAACTCTCACCAAAGGAGCACTTTTATGAAAAAACGACTTATAGCACTAATCATATTAATAATAATACTTCTCTCGCTGACGGTTGGTTGCAAAAGCAACCCCGATGATGACGATACAGGCGGGCTCGCGGGCGACCGAGATGAGTTCAGATATGTCCCCGAATTTATTTCAATGCCAAATCACATCAACGATGTAAGACGTTTTACATTTTCAAACGGCATTGCTTACTTTGCCACAAGAGAAATAGCAAATGCAGAAATGAATATCAGCACCGCAAAGATTTTCTCGATGGATTTAGAAGACAGAAGCTTTACGGAACTGACAGGTTATAAGCCGCTTTTTCCCGAAGAAAGTGACATTTTCGGCAACACATTCATAGATAATATAACTGTAGATAATAACGGGAATATTTATATAATTGAAACAGGTCATTTTTCCCACTTTAATCTACCACCCGACTTTGACGGTGAAATATGGGAAAAGTACAAGTATGAAGAAGTAATAGCCTCTCATTTTAAGCTGTTAAAGCTCGACAATACAGGTTTGGAGCTTTTGTCTGTTGATTTATATACACTTTTAGACGACTGGACCGATATTACCTCTCTTGAAAGCGACGATGACGGCAATATCTTTCTACAATCATACGATAATATTTATATTTTTGATAATACCGGCGCTCTGCTCTTTACACTCAAATCACCGTATGGCGGTGATACCCGTTTGTTAAAAATGCAAGATGGTTCTGTGGCATTATCAGGACCTACATACTCTCCACCTCACGACTATAATTTTTGTACCATAGATATTACAAACGGCTTATTTGGCGAGAGCATTAAGATAGAAAATTCTAAAAGCGGAATATACCCCGGCGGGTCACACTTCGATTTACTTGTTAATGACGGCACCGCTTTACATGGTTTTAATTTTGATACAGAAGAAACAACCGAACTTCTCAAATGGATTAACAGCAATCTCATCGGCGGCACTCTAAAGAGCATTAATATATTAAATGACGGGCGTATATTATGCACCGAACAGGAATTTAACTTTACAACAGTAAGGTTTGAATTTAGACTGATAATACTGACAAAAACCGCACTCTCCGATTTACCCGAGCAGATAGTATTAACTCTTGCAACAGTATATTTTGATCAACAATTGGAAGAGGCTGTTATTGCGTTTAACAGATATAATTCAAAGTATTTCATCGAAGTCACCGATTATTCACAGTATGGCACAGATGCCGACTGGACTGCAGGACACACAAGACTAACCACCGAGATAATATCAGGCAAGGTTCCCGATATTATAGCCGTGGCGGGACTTCCGTACAAAAGATACATTGAGAAAGGGCTTCTTGAAGATTTATATCCGTTTATTGATGCCGACCCTGAGATTAGCCGCGACTTACTTGTAGAAGGTGCACTGCGAGCTGCAGAAATAAACGGCGGTCTTTATCAGGTATTTTCAAATTTCAGCATACACACCATACTCGGCAACCCCTCTGTGCTCGGCACTGATACAGGTTGGAACATGGAAGAATTTATTGCCATAATAGAAGCAAACCCCTCTGCAACAACTCCTGTAGGAAGATCGGAGGGTATTGGAGGCATATATGATTTTGTATCAGGACTCGTTTTTATGAATTTAAGCGAATATGTTGATACAACTAACGGTATCGCGCACTTTGAAAGAGGTGAGTTTGTACGGCTTCTAAAGTTTGCAGAAGCACTTAATTCGCGCTCTGCTTTTGGGAATATTAACGACAACCCAGCCGATAAGATATTATCGGGTGCTCAGATTATGGAAATCGCAACTTATTTTTACCTCTCACCAATGAATTATGCCTATTACAAAGCTGTGTTTGGAGGCGAATTTGTATTCAAAGGATTTCCCGTCGAAAACAGAAACGGCAATATTATGGAAATCCATGGTGGTGAAATTGCCATTACCACTACATGTAAAGATAAAGAGGGTGCATGGGAGTTCGCACGAATGTTTTTGACAGAAAAATGGCAAACAGACCAAAGCCAAGGCGCATCTTGCCCCACAAACAAAGCAGTTTTAGATGCAATAATTTATGAAGCAATGAACCCGTCTTATGAGGCAAGCGGCACCTCGCATGGCTTTTCGTATAAAAGAGAAGCTTTGACCCGTGAAGAAGCCGACCAATTACTCGCTCTTATCAACTCTTTAGGAGGGGTCAGCATCCGGGAATGGGATTTGTGGAACATCATCAAAGAAGGTTTATTAGACTTTGAAAGTGGCAAAAACAACGCCGAAGATACTGCTCGCATCATCCAATCCCGCGTGAGCATATATTTAGCTGAGCAAAGCTAAAGCTTTGCTCAGGTTGCTGAAACAAGCGGGGTAGTTTTTTACAACTCCCTAACAACTTGATAGCAACTTTGAAACAACAATCGGTTATTATACACTCCATATATTGGGGACAGGCCTTTAGTCCTGTCCCCTAATCATGAGGTGAAAATTATGAAACAAATGAAAAAGAAGCTTACACGGATTATAGCTATAGCACTTGCTATAGCTATAACGCTTGCTATGACAGCAGGCTGCAAAAAAGAGGGCGATAACAACATCAGGGGCGACGCAAACCCGCCGGAGCAGATGTTTACATCGCAGTATATCTCGCTGTCTGATGATATAAACAGCATAGAAAACTTAGTGCATCACGGCGAAAAGTTGTACTTTACTTCCACCACTTCCAAATACAATAACGAACTGTTTGACAGCAATTATTCATCAAAGATATACACGATGAGCATCGACGGAAACGGCATCAAAGAGCTGACGGATTACACACCACAAGCTACGGTAATTGCGGATGTCGGAGGTGGGTATCAAATAGATTTCATGCAAATCGACAAAACTGGTGATATCTGGATTTTTGAGCGTTGGAGATATGGTCGCTACGACTTGCCTGCAGATTTTGACAGTGAAAATGACTATCCGACGAAATATGAATATATTGACCTCGAAAGCGGCACAGCTTTGCGCAAGCTGTGCTCAAGCGGTAGCGAGCTGCACTCCACCTCTAATTTTGAATATGTCAAGTCTATTGCCACAGACGGCAATAATAACCTTTACGTGCTCGTAAATGATTATGAAAATACGACATTACATGTGCTTGACAGTAACGGGTCTTTGCAATTTGAACTTGATATTGAAAGCACAAACGCCGATTACCTGACCTGCACACCTGACGGTACTGTGGCATTTCTAAGTACGATAACAGGTGATAACGGCACAAATACCAAGGTTTTACAAACTGTTGATTACAACTCAAAAACGCTGACCGATACGGTCAGTATCCCTCAGGATACATCGCAAATCCACCCCGCTGCCCGAAGCTTCGATGTTATTTTTAGCGATGCCAAATCTTTATACGGATTTGACATAAAAACCGGAAAAAGTGAAAAGCTGCTCACTTGGCTCGATAGCGGTGTAACGATTGATAAAGTTGATAACATCGTTATGATATCCGAAGAGCAGATTTTATGTACATCTTACTCTGAGAACAGGTCGGGTTCGGGACGCAAATATGAGGGGATCAAATACGAATTGATAACGCTTACTATAACTCAGGTATCGGAGAGTATCACGAGCTCTGTCTTGACACTTGCTACCTTTGGTGACGATCATGTACGTGAAGCCGTGTCAGTGTTTAACAGAACAAATCCCAATCGGCAAATAAAAGTTATAGATTATTCGGACTATAGCACCACCGATGATTATTTTGCAGGTATGACCAAGTTAAATACCGAGATAATCGCCGGTAATATTCCTGATATTATTTACTTAAGCGGCTTGCCATACAGTCTATATGCATCAAAAGGTCTACTCGTTGACCTTTACCCGTTAATTGATGCCGACCCCGATTTTAACCGCAGCGATTTTGTTGACGGAGTCTTTCGCGCCGCGGAAATTGGCGGAGCTCTTTATCAGATATTTACGTCCTTTAGTGTAAATACAATCATTGGCAATCCCGCTGTTCTCGGCTCCGGCACAGGTTGGAACATGGATGAATTTAAGGCAGTGCTCGATGCAAATCCAAATGCAGATATGCCGCTTGGCGGCGGAATGCATAAGGATGAATTTTTACGCGCAGCGGTTTCACTTAACATAGATGAATATATCAATTGGAAAGCTGGTACAGCAAGCTTTGATACACCGGACTTTTTGCTTCTATTAGAATTTATTAATTCATTTCTTGACAACCCGCAGCCTCTGCTTGACGGTGGACTTCCCCCGCCCGAAAGCAGATACGGCGGTATTGATATGGACCCTATTGCCACTGGGCGTCAAATCATGGCAGAAGTAAACTTTCATGAGTTTATCGTTTACCCGATGCGCTACAAGCCTTTGTTTGGCGGCGACATAGTTTTCAAGGGCTTTCCGACTTCAAAAAGAGCAGGCAACTCATTAAACATCGATATCGGCAGTCTCGCAATAACTACCGGAACAAAGGATATAGACGGTGCATGGCAGTTTTTGCGTATGTTTTTGGATAAAGATTATCAGCTTGAAAATTATTTTATGGGTTTTCCAACCAACAAAGCAGCTTTTAACGTACTGCTTGACGCTGCAATCCCACCCATTTCACAAGAAGATGTAAACCAAATTCTTGCACTCATTAGTTCCGTTTCGGGAACTGTCGGTTGGCAAGCCGATATGACACTAATGAACATCATTACCGAAAGTGCCGCAGACTACTGGAGCGGTAAAATAACAGCCGAAGACGCCGCCCGTGTCATACAAAGCCGCGCCTCAATATATGTAGCCGAACAAGCAGGGTAATTTTTTACAACTCCATAGCAACTTAGAAACAATCACACGACAGAGGGACTTCCCGTTCCTCTGTCTAAATTTTTTCAAAAGAATGAAACTTATTGCTCATTAAAATGATATTATAAGTGAAAAGCTTTTTAGGGAGTAACTTCGAGTGTTTACAGACGAACAATTTATACAATACGCACGGACATATATGGACATGATTTTTCGCGTGGCATTTAATTACTTAAAAAGCCACTGTGATGCTGACGACATAACCCAAAATGTACTGATGAAACTTTACAACTCAGACAAGGCATTTGAAAGTGATGCGCATGTCAAGCACTGGTTAATTCGCGTTACCATAAACGAATGCAAACGGGCATTTCTTTCGCCGTGGCGGCGCGTTGAGCCAATAGAAGAACATGCGGACACTCTCAGCTTTGAAACACCTGAGCAAAGTGAGATATTTGATTTAATAATGAAAATGCCGACCAAATACCGTATAGCTATTTTGCTGTATTACTACGAAGACTACTCAACCGAGGAAATCGCCCAAATACTCAAAATACCCGTTTCTACTGTAAAAACCCACTTGAAGCGGGCACGGGAAAAGCTAAAAAACACTATTTTAGAGGTACAAGACTATGTTTAACAAAGAATTGTATAAAGAGACTTTTTCAACGCTAAAAGCCTCCGAAAACACGCTCTCCGAGGTGCTAAGGAAAACAAAAGAAAGCAAAGCATATAAAACACATCAGCCTGCACTACGCCGTTTAAGACCGGGATTTGCAGTAGCAGCCGCCATACTCATCACACTATTATTTACAACAACGGTACTTGCCGCGACAGGCGTTCTCAATTACAGAGATTTCTTCAATTCGGTATTCAATAACGAAGCTGCAGCACCTTATATTCACACAGGTGACGATATAACCATACATATAAGCGATAGTGATATTGAAGTAAAACTGGTCTCGGCGTTTTTTGATGCCGCTTATGTTGATAAAATATTCTTTGAACTCGATATTACAGACCCCACAGGCAAGCGGCTGTCCGACTCGTTTATACTCTTTGCACGAACCGATTTTGGTTATCACCCTCTCAGCTTGGATTATTCCGCTCATGTGCAACGTATAAACGAAAACACGGTGCGAGCAGCTTTCTCTGTTTCTCATTTTTTCAGAAAAACACCGGAGGGCGTAAATATTAGTTTTGATTTGATTGCAGCCGGAATTTACTATCCTAAGCCACGACCCACAGGGCTTTTCATCGGGAAGCTGATTGACTTGGAAACTCCGATAAACGTTCCGGGTTCTGAGTTCATCGAAATTCTTGAGGTCAGCCGCCAAGGAGGCGGAGTATCCATAACATATCAAATTGCAGATTATGCAATTTACGGTTGGGGCGAGGGCAGTCTTGGTTTAATGAAACCTAACGGTGAAATCATTTGGTCAAGATTTTCGGTAGGCTCTGATACAACGAAAATTTCCTTTAATATCGGCGACATAAATCCGAACGACTTAGCTCTTGTGGTAGC
>Ga0123356_10000172_pt1 | contig 73579 bp, 44 predicted proteins | sample TergutEmb28metaG_2_FD_92546 | JGI IMG/M metagenome (GOLD analysis project Ga0123356, IMG submission 92546) | Embiratermes neotenicus P3 segment gut microbial communities from Petit-Saut dam, French Guiana - Emb289 P3 | ecosystem: Host-associated > Arthropoda: Insects > Digestive system > Gut ...
AAAATCGGATATGGACTCTGCACCGCTGCGGAAACAATACCCGGCAATCTCTTAGCAGTTTATTTTGTATTCTTCCTGACAGACATCGTTGGTGTCAGAGCTTATATGGCAGGGGTGATATTCTTTATCGTCATGCTGTGGGACGCCTTGATTGACCCGGTGATCGGAGGGCTTTCAGATAGATTCGTTACAGCGAAAGGACGACGGCTGACCTGGATGAAGATAAGTGTGATCCCTTTAGCGGTTGCGATTGCCCTCATGTTTTCCCCTATCGAGATAAATAATCAGATCATTGAAAACCTGTTTTACATTTTTGCGGCTATCTTTGTTTGTTCGGCGTATTCATCATTTATAATCCCATATTTCGCCATGGCTGCTGAAATCACGCCAAAACACGATGAACGCAATCTACTGCGATTTTTGGCAATGATATTTTACTACCCGATTTTCCTGATAACAACATCCGGACCCATGCTTATCTGGGAACTGGCAGAGGAAGCCGGGTATACCGACAGGCAGGCATGGGGTATGACCGGAGTTGTGTTTGCGGTATTGATGCTTATATTATGCTGCATTGGTTTGTTTTTGCTTAGAAGATGCGAAGAGGATTCGATAAAAATCGCTCTTGAAAACAAAGATAAAAAAGAGAACTATTTCAAGGTATGGAAAGATCTGCTAAAGCTTAAAAGCTTCAAAAAAATCGTTATCTTTATAGTTATCAATATGCTTAGTATTACTTTGATAAACACAGTGATAGTGTATTTCTTGACCTATTACATGTCGATGGGTGAAGGTGAGCAGGCTATTTTCTGGGTCATATATGTTGGTATTATTTGCTGTACATTACCGTTTACAACAATGCTTTGCAATAGGTTCGGTAAAAGACCTGTGACCCTTGCGCTTATGATACCGGCCATCGTTCTGGGGATAATACTGTTCTTTACGGGAATAAATTCATATCTTGTAATGTACATCTACGCCGGCGCCTTTGCTGTCAGCTCTGCTTGCTTCTTTACATTCCATATGGCTTATGCTCATGACTGCATCGAAATCGATGAGTTTAAAACAGGAAAAAGGAGAGACGGCTCTTTATCAGCGTTGGCTTCATTAGCTCATCAAATGGGTATTGCGCTCGCGCTGCCATTCACAGGATTGTTTTTAGAGCTTACCGGGTACAATGGCATGGCGGAGATACAGTCTGAATCAGCAGTCAAAGGCATCCTGACTTTAAGCACAATCGTGCCTGCCGGTTTGGCAATAGTCGCTTTTATTATCCTTTGGTTTTATCCTGTGTCAAAGAAAAAATATAATTTGCTGCACGAGGCATTAGAACTCAAAAAAGCCGGAGAAGAATTTTCAATCGAGGGCTTTAAAGATATTTTGTAGTTATTGCGCCGCATTTTGAAAGACAGGTAAATAACATGGAAGATGAAACCAAAGCGATCGCAGCAGACGATGCGTATAAATCGCAGCAGCGTGTATCAATTATGACGATCATATCCGAGTTGCCGAACCTGGTCATTTTAGCCGCTTTAACTTTTCTCAGCGGCTCTGTAATCATGGCTCTGGATACTTTTGAATCGCTTGCTAATGTCGTACAAGGAACCCTGACATATAAGCTCTCAAAGAAAATGCAAGACGATGCCAGCTTCAGATACGACTATGGCATGGGCAAGATCGATGCGTTCGGCAGCCTTGTATCAGCAACTATTTTGTTCCTCGGGCTTACAGCAATCCTGGCTGTTTCAATAAACTCGCTTATAAATCCGACAACCCCGTCGGATTTACTATTATTTGCGATAATCATCAAGGTCATTAATGTCATTATTGATGTTTATCTGCTATATAAGCAAAATAAAGTCGTAAAAATGAGCAACAGCCCTATGGTGAAATCTGCTATGATTTTCCTGAAAAAAGATCTTCTGACAGACGCGGTCGTACTTGTGACCGTTGCTGTTGCATACATTTTCAGAAGCTACCCGATCATCATGTACTTTGAACCTATCGTGTGTATACTGTGTGTGACGTATATCGCATACTTAAATATCAAACAGGTTAAAAATGCTACATCAGATTTGCTCGATAAAACACTTGATGAAGAAATGCAGATGCAAATAGTAAAATGCGTATCGGCAATACTTTTCGATGTGAAAGGTTTTGAAGGCGTCCAGACACGGAAATCCGGAAATACAGTGTTTATCGATCTGTGGGTTTCATTTGATGATAACAAACAGTACAAAGAAATATTTGATGTGTATAAAAGATTTGAAGCAGAAGTAAAAGATATGTTGCCCGATAGTATAGTTTCATTGATCATTAGAGAGTGACAAAATAATTCTATATAACAGGAGGAAAATCATGGATATCACAACAACATTAATAAATGGAAAGAGCCTAATCGAAATACCAAACAGCCTTGATGTAATAACTTCTCCGCAAATGAAAAAAGTTTTAAATGAGGCTATTTCGGCTGCCGATGAAGTCGAATTGGACTTTTCAAAGACCGAACTCGTAACATCGGCAGGGCTTCGTGTTTTACTTCAAGCACAAAAGAGTGTGCAGGCACACGGCAAAAGCATGACAATGAAAAATATATCAACCGATGTTATGGAAGTGTTTGATATGACAGGGGTAACAAAGATATTTAATATTATTTAGTTTTTCTGTCGTTATTGTCAACCTTTTTAATTATGGAGTAACATATGAAAAGAAAAAAGCGTGGTATAAAAAAGAAAATGACCATTGCTATTACTGTAATGGGAATACTGCTGTCATTGTGTGTCGGAATAGGAGTATTTTCAATAAGCTACAGTCAAGTATACGAGCAATACACAGAGCGTGCTTTCAACTCCGCAAAAACGGCGGCGGCACTGGTAAACGGCGACAGTATTGCCGGCTTTCTGGAGAACGGCAAGGATGATGAGTATTTTGCCATTTATGAAGCTCTTAAGGAACTGAAAATTACATTCGATTTGGCATACCTGTACGTTGTCGCGCAGGACTCCGACGATTATACCGGACAGTACATTTTCGACATCTTCATAGAAGGTGATGACGCTGCTATGATAGGCGATTTGGGTGAAGTATTATCCTACACCGATTCCAAAGCCTTCGATATCGCGGCACAGACACTTCTGACCGGGAGCATTGAAGACAACACAGTAGTTTCAATAACAGGCTATGGCTGGCTGGCTTCCGCTTACGTGCCTATATATGCTTCCGACGGGTCTATAGCCGCAGTTATGGGAGTGGATATTTCAATGAACCGGATTATGGGCGAAATTATCTTCCAGGCTTTGCAAATACTTTTTATAACCGTTGCGATAATTGTGATATTTTTACTAATACTCCGATATCTCGCCGGTAAGCAAATACTGGAACCTGTCACACTGCTTTCAAAACAAATGGATAGTTTTAACTCCGAAGAAGGCAAACTGGAAGCTATAACAGTTCTCGAATCAGGTGATGAGTTTCAAACCATAGCGGAGAGCTATAACCGTATGGTTACCGATATAAAGTATTACATGGACAATCTTGCAACAGTTACTGCAGACCGCGAACGTATTGCAACAGAACTCAATGTAGCAACTGAGATGCAAGCAAGCATGCTGCCGAATGTATTTCCCGCATTCCCTAAACGCAAGGAGCTTGACATATATGCAATTATGTTTCCCGCAAGAGAAGTCGGCGGTGACTTCTACGATTTCTTTTTTATTGACAAAGATACACTTGCTGTTGTGATTGCAGATGTTTCGGACAAAGGTATTCCTGCTGCGCTCTTTATGGTTATAGCCATAACCCTTATTAAAAACAATGCCCTTGAAGGCAAGTCGCCGACAAGGGTTTTTGAAACAGTAAATAATCTGTTATGCAGGAATAACGATGCCGGAATGTTTGTTACAGCATTTATGGGGTATATTGACATTCCATCCGGTCGTGTCACTTATGTCAATGCAGGACACAACCCGCCGCTAATCAAGCAGGACGGAAAATATAATTTTATGAAAATAGATCCCGGTCTTATGCTTGCAGTTTTCGAAGATATTGAATATGCACAAGAAGAAGTTCAGTTAAAATCCGGTGACATGTTATATTTATATACCGATGGTGTTACGGAAGCAATGAACCACAAAAGGAAACTGTTTACAGATAAACGCTTGCTTGAAAAAGCTAATCAATATACCGGATGTCATGCAGATAAATTTATTTTGAATATCAAAGAGGAAATCGATAAATTTGCTGATGGCGCAGAGCAAGCTGACGATATTACTATGCTGGCGTTTGAAATGAAGTGATGTTAACAATATTTTTATTTAAAATGCAGGGGAGGCGCATATGAAAGTTATAACAGTTCCGGCACAAATCAAACATGTTAATGATGTTTTTATATTTGTTAAAGAAGAAATGACTAATGCAGGTATTGATACAAAGACACAAAAGACGGTGAGAATAGCTGTCGAAGAAATATTAGTAAATATTGCAAGCTATGCCTATCCGTCCGAGGTTGGTGATGTTACTGTTTCCATAACAACTGCATCAGACAAGTGTATTGTCAAATTTGAAGACAGCGGGATCCCATACGACCCGCTGGACAATTCCGGTCCCGAGACAAATCTTTCCCTTGATGAGCGTGATATCGGCGGTCTTGGAATATTTATGACAAAGGAACTGATGGATAATGTTGAGTACAGTTATGAAAACGGGCAGAACATTTTAATTATTACAAAAAACCCGTAGAATGAATTGAACACATTGGTTAATTTAGCAATTGTAAGTGATAAAACTATTGACATTAAAGCTTTATTTTATATTTATGTACTGTCTTGCCATGTAACTAACCCCCTTCGTATTCATTATCATACGATAGGGGGTATTGTTCAATGTCTGCTTTTAGGGTTGCAGTTCAACCTACGGACCCGGGGTTTTTATTTACAATATTTCTACTGCTGATTTTTCTACTTCAAGGGCTGCTTTGTAGCGGGTCAGGTATGCTTCAAACCCTTTTACATCCACGGGGTCAGGTTCTATCGTGCTGACTGCGGAAATCGCAAATATCTTTTTCTCAAGGAATTGCTCTAATGTCTCGCTTTGCTCTTTAGCTGCAGTGTATGCTGCAAGTACGGCTATGCCCCATGCGCCGCCTTCTCCGGCGGATTCCATAACGGCTACGGGAATGTTCAACGCAGCCGCCATCAGTTTTTGACCTACTACCGCTGTCTTAAAGAGCCCGCCGTGACCGAGAAGCTTTGAGACGGCAACCCCCTCTTCTTCCGTGAGGATATTCATGCCTATCCTTAAAGTCGCCATTGCAGAAAACAGAAGGGAGCGCATGAAGTTCTCTATTGTAAAGCGGCTGTCCGGCGTACGGACGAAGAGCGGGCGCCCTTCGTAGAACCCGGTCATATGCTCTCCGGACAGGTAGTTTACGGAAACGAGTCCGCCGCAGTCCGGGTCACCGCTTAATGCTGCGTTGTACAATGTGCGGTATAAATCCGTTTTATCGGGTGCTTCTCCCATTTTAGTCAATACGTCACCGAACAGGTTTACCCAGGCATCTAAATCTGATGTGCAGTTGTTGCAGTGTACCATAGCTACCGGCTTGCCTGTCGGTGTTGTAACCATGTCGATTTCCGGGTGGAGCTTTGACAGGGCTTTGTCAAGCACCAGCATGGCAAATACTGATGTGCCTGCCGATATGTTGCCTGTTTTTGGCGTTATTGCGTTTGTTGCGACCATGCCTGTGCCTGCATCTCCCTCAGGCGGGCAAAACGGGACGCCTTTCTTTAGAGTTCCCGCCGGGTCGAGCAGCTTCGCGCCTTCTTCTGTAAGATATCCGGCATTTTCGCCTGCGCAAAGAACCTTTGGCAGTATATCAAGGAGCTTCCACGGGGGAGCATACTGCGCCGCAAGGTTGTCAAACTTTTTTACCATTCCGGCATGATAGTCGTTTATTGTACTGTCAATGGGCATGATTCCCGAGCCTTCGCCTACGCCCACAACTTTTTCACCGGTCAACTTATAGTGTACATATCCCGCCAGGGTCGTAAGATGCCCTATATCGTTTATGTGCGGTTCACGTTTTGTGACTGCCCGGTGAAGATGGGCGATGGTCCAGCGTTGCGGTATATTGAAGCCGAAGGTTTCTGTCAATATCTCTGCTGATTCTTCTGTGATTGTGTTGCGCCATGTGCGGAACTCGGCAAGCTGGTTGTCGTTTTTGTCGAGCGCAAGGTAGCCGTGCATCATTGCCGATATTCCGATGCCCGAAATTTCCGATAGCGGCGTTCCCTGTTTGTCGCGGTAATCGGCGGCAAGCTGTTTGTAGCTTTCCTGCAAGCCGCTCCATACTTCATCCAGATGGTATGTCCACACTCCGTTTTCAAAGCGGTTCTCCCAATCAAATCCTCCTGATGCCAGAGGTTTGCCGCTTTCGTCGATGGCTACGGCTTTTATACGAGTCGAGCCCAGTTCTATACCTATGTATGTTTTCATTATTTCGCTCCTTTATTGTGTATGGGGAGTTGAATGCAGGGAGCAGATTTCTAGTTTTTCATTCCTGTCATTACTATGCCTTCTACGAAGTATCTTTGTCCAATAATATATATTGTCAGGCATGGCAGTATCGCCAGGACTGTTGCCGCGAACATGCCCGCGTAGTCGGCTTTGAAGGTGCCGAAAAAGGATGTCAGCCCAAGCACCATAGTATAGTTTGCGCGTGAGTGGATATACATAAGTTGCTGGAGCAAATCATTCCATGTAGTGATAAATATAAGGAGTGCTACAACGATTATCGCAGATTTTATTGACGGTACTATAATGCTGACCAAAGTGCGGAAATATCCGGCTCCGTCGATTTTTGCCGCCTCGTCAAGCTCTCTCGGAATCGTTCTGATGAATTGCCGAAGCAGGAATATGTTGAATGCTCCTCCTCCGCAGAGGTACGGAAGAATCAGAGGTAAGTACAAGTCTGAGTCTACGACTCCAAGTGCATTCCATGCCATGTACAGCGGAACAAGTGTTACTGCAGCCGGCATGAGCATTGAGCCGACGCAGAGCGCGAATAAAAAATTCTTGCCGCGAAATTGTAACCGCGCAAATGCGTAAGCGCATGAAATTGCGGTGCTTGTTCCGAAGATAACACAGGGAACTGAAATCGATAAGGAGTTACCCAGATATTTCCAAAAATCATAGCTTGTCGGTTTTATGATGTAGTTGCTCCACTGCCATTCTGCCGGGTTGAGCGTACCCATAGGAAATAATGTCGGCGGCCAGCGGAATATATCAAGACTACCCATAACCGATGAGCGGAAAATCCAATAAATCGGCAACATTACCAACACAGCTATTATAACTATTGCGGTAAACGAGATTATATCAAAAATCAGCTTATTTCGTTTCTTGCTCTGCAGCCCACCGAAAAATGGCGTCTTTATTCTTTGTTCATCCTGCTTTGTTATACCGCTCATTACTTATCATCCCCTCCCTCGTAGAATATCCAGCTTTTGGACGTTAAGAAGAGTACCGCAGCCAGGATCGCGGCAATTATGAAAAATACGAAAGCGATCGCACTGGCAAGTGAGTAATTCCCGTCTCGCGGTCCGATAATATACATCAGATATGTCATAAACATTGAAGATTTCCCCGGTCCACCCCGCGTGACTGCAAGTGCGGGTACAACTATTTGAAGGTTTACAACAAGGCTCATGAGCATATTAAAGAAAATGATCGGGGTCATACAGGGTATGGTTATTTTCCAGAACCGGTGCCAGAAGTTTGCACCGTCAACTTCTGCAGCTTCCATATATGTCCTCGGCACGTTTTGTAACCCGGCGAGGAAAATAACTATAAGATTTCCGCATGCCCAGACAGAAACCAGCACCAGAGACGGAATCACTGTTTCAGCCGACGAAAGAAAATGCACTCTTTCCAAACCGAAGACATTTACCAAAATATAGTTGAGCACACCATTTTCATATCTGAAGAGGAAAGACCAACTGATTATTGTTGCTGCCGCCGGCAGGATATACGGTATATAAAAAAGCGCACGGAAGAGCGTGCGTCCGGGCATTTTCCGGTTAAGAAGAATTGCTATAAATAACGAGTAAACCACGCTGCTGACAACAGCGAATAACGCAAAATACACCGTTACCAATATTGAGTTAAAAAAGTCGATACTCGGGTCTGTAAAAATATTTATATAGTTCTCGAGACCTATAATTTGCGGAGCATCACCGCGAACCAAATGACCAACGTTCAAATCAGTAAAGCCTACAATAAAAGCAGCTAACAGCGGTAAATATGTAATAAGTGACAATCCAAGAAATGCGGGTATCAAAAAAACATATGCCGCACGCTGTTCCTTGATAACCATCATTGATTTTGCGGGTTTTTCTCTTAATTTCATAATCATTATCATCCTTATAAAAGAGTTGAAAATAACCATGCATAGGTTCGCAGCGAAGGACGCAAGGCGGTGAGTAGCCGGGTCCAACATAGAGCCGATCCACCCACCGCCCGAAGACTTTATTTACTTTCGTATCCAGGAATGCCTGAGCATCCCATGGACCAGGTTATCCCAGAGCCGCTTGAAGTGCTGCACGGTTTTCTTCGATTACCTGTGCTACCGTTTTGCTTCCGTTAGCAGCCTCGACCAGTGCCGGAATCAGGATTCTGTCTACCAGATCGGTGTTTGGTGTGTAGTACCAGCCTGTGGGTTGAGTTGAGGAATGTATCGCAACATCCGCAACTGCTGTTCTGAATGATGCTGCCGGGAGCGCTGCGCGGTTAGGAACATTATCAACCCATCTGCTCAGTAATGACTCGTCTGTAAACCAGTTCATCATATTGGGCATCCACCAGCCTGCTTCAATCGGTCCCCAGTTGTTATCCGGATCTGAGTACCATCTCAGGAATTCCGCAGCTTCATCAGGATGATCTGTGCTTGCAAATACTGCAACCGGTCCGCCTGCTGTGATATTCGCGTGTTGCCTCATGTACGGCAGTACGCCTACACCATAGTCGAAGGGAGCATCAGGCCTGAAGCCGACCGCCCACTGACCTTCTGTACACATGGCGACATTACCTGCTCCGAGAGATGACCACCAACCGTTATCCTCTTGCGCCGGGTTGAACGGTGCAACATTATGTACCAGATGCAGGTCGTATACATTTTGCATACCCTGGATCGCGGCATCGTCAAACACTATTGATCTTCCGTCTTGTGAGTACCATCTGCCGCCGTTGGAGAGTGCCCATACTTCCATCTGCCATGCCCATTGGTTGACATATGCACCGTACTGAACAATATTATCCTTGTCAAAGCCGGGGTCGCCGGGATTATTGCCGTTGACGTCAAATGTCAGTTGTCTTGCGACTTCAATGAACTCATCCCATGTCCATGCAGTATCAAGTGTTGTGGGCGGATAGGGAACTCCCGCTTCGTCAAACATCGATTTGTTAAACCACAGCGCAAGGACTTCACTTGCTACGGAATAAGCAACTGTTTGACCGTTGTCTTTAAATGTGATTCCATCTTTCGGCCTGCTGGGTTGACCCGCATAGATGTCGATCGGGAGTATTAATCCTTCTCTTGTCCAGCCGATAGCTGTACGCTCGTCAACCATTCCGCAGTCAGGCATATTGCCTCCCGCAGCCATGGTCAGGAGTCTTTCCGCGTACTCTTCGTTTGCGATTTGAATTGCTGTCACATGTATTCTGTCTTGCATGTCATTGAATACATCGAGAGCTTCTTGTGTTGTGTCAAGTTCCGCCGGGTCGCCCCACAGAGCGAACACGAGTTCAACTTTTCCCGATGCGGCTTCCCCGCACGATGCAACCAGGCCGAATGCCATGGCTACAAGGCATAGTAGTGCTATAATTTTGCTTGCTTTCTTCATAATAAAATCCTTTCCTTTTTTGTTTATGTTAAGCTCTTTTATTTGAGCTTAATCACTTTCTATAAGTGGTCTGTTGCCTAGTGAAGGTTTGGGCGGGTTTTAACAGTTTACTACTTTTTCAGTGTTCGGGGCTGCGGTTATTTTGTTTCCTTTAATTATAAATGTTATTTCTTTATCTGACAAGTTTATCAGTTTAAAAACATCTTTTGCTATTGTAACACTGATTGGCTGACCTTTCCATATGATTTTAAACGATATTTCCATAATTTGTTCCGGTATACACGGATTGAATGTCAGAGTTTCCGTCCCGAGGGCGTTTATCATGCCGCCAAAGCCATGTACTATCTCCTGCCACATCCCGCCGACATTGGCAAAGTGGATACCTTCCGATGCCCGGGGACGCAGCCCGAAATCAATATCAACGGATTTGAGCCAGTTCTCGTACGCAAGGTCGGGACGCTCCATACATGCCGCAACTATTGCATTGTGGCAAATCGAGTTTGACGAATCGTGGATTGTGTAGGGGTTGTAATACTCATAAGAGGCTATCATCTCTTCTTTTGTGAAGGCTTCCGTGTACAAGCCCATCAATGCTATCACATCGGACTGTTTAAGGCATTTGGCGCGGTAGCGCAATTCCTGCGTTGTGTAGAAGCCAAACTGTTTATTTTTATCCTTCCACAGCCCTTCAATATCAATTTCACAAAACGCGGTGTCAAAGTCGTCGCATTGCCAGATTATTCCGCTGTTCTCGTCCTTTGGAATCGGCAGCCCGTCCGCTATCTCATTAAACAGCTCCAGTTCTTTTTCGTCAAAGCCGATTTTTTCTTTAAGCTTGTTATATACCTCCGGAGCGTCAGTTTTGCACATGTTCACAACAATTGAAGCCAGCCGCAGAGCCTCACGGACAACAAAGTTTGTGTATGCGTTGTTATTTGTAATGGGTTTGTACTCATCGGGACCCATGACTCCGAGGATGTGCCAGCCGGGGCGACCTTTGAGCTTGTCTGCGCGCGTCGTCCAGTAGCGGGATGTTTCGAGTATTATTTCCAACCCGCAATTGTACAGGTAGTCCTTGTCAAGAGCGTTGAGGTAATAGTGCCACAGACCAATTACTATATCAGCCGAAATGTGTATTTCGTGGTCGGCATATTCAAACAGGGAGCATACTTCATCGCCGTACCGGTCTGTTTGCCACGGATACCTTGCACCGGTGTAATTATGCGCTTTGGCACTGCGGCGCGCTCCATCGAGAATGCCATAGCGGTAAAGCCCGGTCATTTTTGCGAGCGCGGGTTGGGTGTAGATATAAAACGGCTGGAAGAATATTTCCATATCCCAACAGACAGAGCCGAGATACATTTCGCTTGTTGAGCCTTTTGCGCAGTTAAGAGCGCGCGGGTCTGTCGAGCGGGCGCGGAACAGATGGTATACAGACTGCCGTATGGCGCGCTGGCTGTTATAGCCTTCGGGGTCGTTTGATTTAATGCGGATATCTGAGGTTTCCCAGTTTTTTTCCCATCTAGCTATATGGTCTGAGTGTAGTTTATCCGCACCTTTGACGATGGAGGCGTTTATCATTTTTATGCTTTCGTCGAGGAGGGCTTCTCTGTCAAAATATACACTTGCTGCCTGCGCTGATATTTTTAATGCTTTTGCTTCTTCACTATCCTTTAGTGAAAATGACAAAGCAGAGCTTATGCGCCGTCCCTCTCCGTTGATTTCGTGAGAGACGGTTTTGTCGCATACCAGCCGGCTTGCCGTTATTATACGGTCTTCCAGATTCCCTGTGACATCGGAGTAGATTACGCGGTCGGCTGCAAAGCCGGTTGCGTTTTTAATGAATTTATCATAACCATTTGTGCGTGTGTCGTTGTCTATATAACTTTTTAATTGAATCTCTGCATTGCCGGAGAGTGCTTTAATGCACACTTCCTGAACGCAAACAAATTTATCATCGGGGTTCATATAGCGTTTGAACAGGATGTTGAGTTTTTTGCCTGCTTTTGTTTCCCATGTAAATGTTCTGTATAACGTGGCTTCCTGCATATTCAGCCAGCGTTTGTAACCCGAGATTTTTCCATATTCCATGTCAAGCTTTTCGCCGTCGGCATATACTTCAAGACCAAGCATGTACGGGAGATTTACGACACCTACGTTCCAAAACGGGTGTTTACCTTGTACCAGCGGGATAAATGTCCCCCAGCGGCTCTTTTTCGTGGGTACGACTTCAAGCGAGACGTTCATTGCTTTGCGGTCATAGGATATGTTTTGTTCGTCATCGGTGAAGCCTTCGTCAAAGCTTGAGCGCGTGGTTAAGAATCCGGTGCCTAGAGCCATTATCGACTCATTATGGCGCACACGGGTAACATCAAACTCGTCTTCAATGACGCACCAGTCCGGGTCTATTTTGTAGCTGTATATGTACATTTCAACCTCACTTTGTCCGGTATGGGGATTTGGGGTGCAGCAAGGGGTTTCGGGGAAGATGGCGTATGGGGAAGCAGCCGGGGTTAGGGGAAGATGGCAGGGGTCAGGAATGTTTTTCTTCTATCCTTTTATACACGTCTTCAAGGGTTCCTTTGAAGGGCCCGTAGGTTTCCATTTTTATCGAGACAAGTGCTGCCGCAAATTTGAGCGAGGTTGGTACATCGTGCGTCAGCCTCCAGCTTTGATAGGCGGAGAAGGTTGTGTCTCCGCGCCCTGTGCGGCCTATCACACTGTTGTTTGAGAATTTCTCAAAGTAATTTATGCCGTTTGCTCTTGCAAGTACGCCGTCGGACCTTGTAATAACTATTTCGGGGCATCCCCATGATTCAAAGATTTTGGCGGCTTCTTCGAGATCTTCCGTTCCTGCGCATACACGGGCTTCTACAACATCAAGCTTTACCATGTCCATCTTTGACACGATTTCTTCTTTATTTTTTGCTTCCGCGAAGTTGATTTCGTTCGTGACCGGGGTTATCTGGCGCACATAGCTTTGCATATCTGTCGACAGGCGGTGACCGCGCGCTTTTAAGCCGTCTATAAGCACCATGTCGAACTCTGAATCCGAGATGCCCCCGAGATGGTAAAACTCTGTCTCCAGGTCGGGTATGTCTTCAATCTTCATAAGTCCGGCTGTTTTTATAAGAGTGATATCGCGTTCATCAACATTATCCGACCTGTGTATAACGCGGGAGTATGTGGTGCAGTCAGCCGGGATGATAAAGACATCAACGCCCAGGTCTTTCATCGGTTGGGTGATTTCCTCGTCGGCAAGCGACATTTTTACAACTGCGGCGGTTTTTATACCAATTCTTGCGGTCACCATCGCACCGCAAAGCACTGCGCTCCCCGGAGCTACGATTTTATCACCGCCGTAATGATGCACCTCGTCATATGCCATATGACCTACAAATGTTATTCCATATTTATTCAATGACTTACCTCTTTATTATTTATTAGTGTACCCCGCATCAGAAGCTTGCTCGGGATAATTATACTGCGTGTGTCGGCATATTCACCTGTACCGCTAAGTTTTTGTGTTGCCATTTGCGCTGCCGTGTATCCGATTGCTTTTAAGTCTATTTCTACCGTGGTCAGCATGGGAAAAACAAACTCGGAAACCTCACGATTGTCAAATCCCACAACCGAAATATCATCGGGTACGCGGAGGCTTGCTTGTTTTATTGCATCCATCGCACCGACTGCCATAAGATCATTCATTGCAATTACTGCTGTCGGCAGATCATCCCGCTCGGTTTTCAATATATCTTTCATGCATTCATATCCGGATGTGCGTTCCCAATCCCCGTTTCTGACAAGCGCACTGTCCAGTATGAGCCCTGCTTCCTTAAAGGCTTTTATTATTCCTTTCAGGCGCATTTGCGCGGGAGCTGTGTGCGTCAGACCGGTGATAACCGCTATGCGTTTATGTCCGCCGGTAATAAGATGACGTGTCACGTCGGCTGCTGCGCTTTCGTTTTCGTATGTAACCGAGAAAGCATGCTTGTCGCTTGCCGTAGAATATGCAATCACAACCGGTTTATTAACGTCTGTGACAATGCCGGATATATCGCGGTCAAACATCCCTACATATATAACCGCATCAACCTTCGCGCCAAATATCAAGAATGAAAGTGCTTTGTTTATTTTGTCTTTCTGGTGTATTATCTGATCATATTTGTTAAACAGGCTGTCCAGCATACGAAGGTCGTTGAGTAATATGTTGTAGTCAGTCTTTTCAATATATTCGGAAATACCATTTATTATGCCCACTGTGGGAAAGTTCAATATATCTTCGGCAAGCACACCTATTATATTGGTTTTTTTTGTGCGAAGGCTCTTGGCTACCCGGTCGGGCTGATAATTTGTCTTCGAAACAACATCAAGGACACGCTGCCTCTTTTCGGGTGTTACTGATCTTGAGCCGTTTATTACATATGATACTGTGGCGGTCGAAACTCCCGATTCCCTTGCAATATCTTTTATAGTAATCGGTTTCACCCCGTTTCGAAGGAAGTATAGTTCGTAATCTAATCGTTTAGATTTGATTAGATTATACTTCCGGCGCATACGGTTGTCAATATTAATTTATATGTGAATTATCGCAGAATTTTGTGTGCCTTTTCTGTGCAATATGCCTAATATATCGAGTGTTTATGTTTGAATTCATTATTTGTCGTGAAATGTGTATTCTTGTGCGCGTTTTAATCGTTTAGCGCATAAGTGTTCAAACATCCCTTATCTGCTTTAAGAGCGCCTGCTGTACTTCTTTGATATATGTGCGGCTGACGGGAATCACCTTCCCGTTCATCGCTATGGCATCAGTCCTTGTAAGCTCTCTGATGCTGCTCATGTTTATGGCAAATGCCTTATGGCAGCGAACGAGCTGCTCCTTGCCTTCCAGCAGCTCCGACAGCTTGCCCGAGTATTCCGCCGTTCTGTCGGGAAGAGTAATTAAAACACGCCTGCCTACGGTTTCAAGGCAGATAATGTCCTTTATTTGTATTCGCTGTGTCAGCGTTCCGGTCTTAAACACGAGAAAGTTGCTTTGAAACCTGCGTTGATAGTCCGCTTTAATCAACTGCTCCAACTGCGCGGAATCAGGCGGCTTCAAAAGATAATGCAGTGCGTTTACATTGTAGCCCTGCAGGGCATAATCAGGGTTTGAGGTTATGAATATAATTGCAGCGTCGTTATCACGGGTGCGTATGAAGCTCGCCAGCTCCATCCCGTTTTGTTCATCCATCACAATATCGAGCAGTAGCAGGTCGTATCTTGCGCCGCTCATAAAGCTGCCGGAAAAGTCCGCGCTTCCTTCAAATACAGATATGCTGTACTCTATGCGAAGCTTCTCGCATATTTTGCGACAAATCTCTTCATTTTCTTTTCGAAAGACCGTTTCATCCTCGCAAATGGCGATTTTGTACACCCTGTTCACCTCTTTGACAGTGTATCACATTTGCATCCAATAAGTAAGAGCATATTCCTTTGCATTTTATGTCATTTTTTATGCATTTTATGTCAGATATATAGCATTTATTTTTTTTTGTATTATAATGGTTTGGCAGCGTTGTTTTTCTGCGCTTTGATCGCTGCATTTTGCTTTTTATCAGCACCCGGAGGATATGGTATGACAGAGATTGATTTATTGCGCAGTTTAGGGTCAATTAAGCATTTTACCAAAGACCAGACTGTTTTTTCTCAATATGATAACGGCGACGAGATGTATGTTGTCCTTAAAGGTGTTTTCGGCGTATATATCAATACATTCACGGGTTTTCCCAACCGGGTCGCCGGTGTTGAGCAGGGGTCTTTTTTCGGCGAGATGGCGATTATCGACGGGTCGCCGCGCAGCGCGACGATAATTTCCGAGGATGACGGTGCTGTTGCCGTCGAAGTCGTCGGGAAGGGCAATTTCAGAGTGCTTCTTGAAAATGCCCCCAATCTGGCAATCAAGATTATGAATACGTTGCAAAGCCGCATGAAAATCACTGCCGATGCTGTTCGCGATGCGGGGAAAAAGGTGCCTAAGCTGCCCCCGGTCTTCCAGGTTTCGGAATATAAGGATGCGGAAAGCACCTTAAAGAGCATGATGATGCTGGCGGACAGCGTACGGCGGATGAACAATCTCCTTGCCGCATCGAAGGAAGAGGTACACAAAGCCAAGGAAGAGCAGCCTCCAAAAGACAGCGTCAAGCTTCTTCCGGAGGGCTACGCTCCGTACAATATTACCGACCACAGAAATAATAAGGATGCTTTCCGAACGGTTAATGTTGTGTGTCCTTACTGTTATAAGTTGTTTAATACCCATATCCCCATATACGGCCATTTAGGGGATAAAACCGAAACACTTGACGGACGCGTTATATACAGCAACCTCAATATCCTTATTTATACCAATACGATATGCCCGAACTGCAATTATACCGACTCTTATGTGGAGTTCACGAAGCCGCGAAAACACTCCTCGCCGCCAAAGTTCGAGGGGAATCAGTTTGCGAATATCGAGAATTTCACCGGTTATGACAGGAATATAAACCGCACAGTGGATGAAGCCATTCTCAGCTACTACCTGAACATTGATTGCCTGAAGCGCGTAACAGGGGGGCCGGTTCAATACGCAAATGCCTGGATTCGCCTGTACTGGCTCTACAGCGATCAGGGCAGCAAGGATCTGGCGAAGCATGCGGCAAAGCGGGCGCGTCATTATTATTCAAGATATTCCGAGCTTGAGATGAGCGCATTACCTTTAGGTGATAAAATGCGGCTTAATGCGATTTTGGGTGAAATGTCTGTTATCCTCGGTGATTATGAAGAAGCTCTGGATTATTACAATACAAACATTGTTTTAGGCAAAGGGAGAAAAATCGATTTATTGACGGCAAGTTTGAAGCGCTGTAAGGAATTAAAAAAGCTGCTATGATTATTTTTCAAAAAGTATTAAAAAGCAGGGTGCTGCTAATATCTATTGCAGTCGCCGTTTTACTCATCGGAACTGCCGCCATGCTTTTTATATGGAAGCCATGGGAGCAAGACCTTGAACTCAGGGCTGCGGGTGAAGCTGAAGCAGTCATGACGACAAAAATAACAGTATACGACGGTATTTGGAATCCCACACGTTATTCCGACGAGCTTTACTACCCCATAGGCATCACCTTGCTGGGCGGGGATATCGTTGTTGCCGACTCCAAGTGCGACCGTATCAAGATTATTGACGGAGACAGGAATGTACGCGTCGGCCTTCCCGGTCAGTTCGGTTTATCCTACAACGATTCAGGCGCTCTGGTTGACGGCTTTCGCGAAAATGCGATGTTTATGAAGCCGGCTGGTGTTTTTGCCTGCCCGGACGGGAATGTAATTATTGCCGATACCGGGAATCATGTTATACGCATGATGGATGATGAATATGTCATAACCATTGCAGGCAACGGTATCAGCGGCTTCAGCGACGGTGCGGAGGGCTCCGCGCAGTTCAGTTCGCCGCGCAGCGCCGTTATGTGCTTCGATGGATATATCTACGTTGCCGACACCATGAACCATGTTATACGGCGCATTGATAAAAACGGCTATGTTTCTGTTTTTGCAGGTGAGCCGCAGGAAAGCGGCTTTGCCGACGGCAGCCTTGCAGAGGCAAGATTCAATGAGCCTTCGGGTCTTTACATCGACACAAGCGGTGCGCTTTATGTTGCCGACAGCGCGAATCACGCAATCAGATTGATAGAAAACGGCATGGTGACCACTATCGCCGGGAGACCGGGTGAGCTTGACCGGTTCACCGGTTACCATCAGGGCGGTTATGTAGACGGGGAGAATGAAAATGCACGTTTTAATTTCCCGCGCGACGTTGCACTGATGCCCGACGACTCAATACTTGTAGCAGACAGCATGAACCATGCGATTCGCCTGATTACTCCGGATGAGACGCTCACGCTTGTCGGCAACGGCACTGCAGGGCAGTTCTACGCTTCCGCGGAAAACTTAAAAATGACAAGGCCCGAGGGTGTTTGCACGGACGGGCAGATGCTGTTTATATCAGACTCTTTAAATAATCGCGTACTTGCCGTACCTCTGACGGAGCATATTTTGGAGGGACGTCCTTCACGCATCCGGATGCTTGCGGATACGGGGGTGTCAACTACTTCCCGGTACTCATATCATGGCGATATCCGCGTGTATATCGGCGACCAGTGGGTCGATATGGGAAGAGTCCCTCCCTGGAATACCGCAGATTCCATATATGTCCCGATTCGCCCGCTTTTTGAAGCTCTGGGCGCAACTGTTACACTTGACGAGCGCACGAATACAATCACAATTTCAATTAAAGGGCAGGACACGGTTTTAGCCTCGGATGTGGACTATTTTATTCTCAGGGGTATTGCCGTTACTACCATTGAAGAGATAGAGCGTCTTTTCCCCTACACGTTCGAGTGGTTTCCGGAGTTTAGCGTGATTGCGCTGCATGTGCCGGGATATTTAAGGTAGGGACGCTGTAAACCTGCAGGTGTTACACGGCACCGGAGTTGTTTGTGAATAGAGCTTTACGAAGGATACGGGTTTTGGCATGATTAAGAAATTAAAATTTCTACTTCCTATATTGTTACTTGTCCTGTTCGGGTTTATTCAGTATTTCAGCCTGATTCCTTTGGTAGACAACCTTATCCACGATGATTTTCTGGCGAGCGGGCGCAAGCCGATGGAGAATATTATCATCGTCGGCATGGATGACCGGAGCATCAGGGAGATAGGCACTTGGCCGTGGCCGCGCTTCTATATGGCGGACGCCATAGAGCGGCTTATTGAAATGGATGTGGCAGCCATAGGGATTAATGTTTGGTACGATGCCCACGGAGTCATTGAGGAGTATGATGACAGGCTTGTTGCGGCTGCGGCTAAAACCGACAGGCTCGTTCTCGGTGCGACGGGTGACTTAACAGATGCGCGGGATTTCGTCGCGGAGGAGTATATCCTGCCATTTTACGAGCTTGCAGAGGTTTCGCATTCAGGATTTATGAATGTTCTTCAGGATGATGATGGTGTTTTACGACGCGCCCTCACATCATTCAGATACGGGGATATAACCGTTCATTCCCTTCCGCTTGAGGTATACCGCACATATACCCGAGTCATGGGAATTGAAAATAACATAGAGTCCATACCGCTTGATGAATTCGGGAGGTTTCCTATAAATTATGCCGGCGGTCCCGGGACCTTTATGCACATATCCCTTTGGAATGTTATAAATGAGGATATCAACCCCGCAATTTTCAAAGATGCTATAGTTCTGATAGGGCCTTTTGCACGCGGTATCGGGGATGCCGGGTTTTCGACTCCGCTCGACCGGCGGACTCCGACATTCGGCGTTGAAGTGAATGCCAACATAATTCAAAATATGCTCGAAGGGCAGTTTAAGCAGGATGCTCCGTGGTGGCTTGACCTTTCGATTTTAGCCATTTTCGGCATAATAGTGATTGTCTTGCTTCCGAGAATGAAGCCGCTCCCCTCTATTATTCTGACCGTTGTTTTAATTGCCGCGCAACTGGGGGGGACAAAGCTTGCTTATGAAGTGTTTGGCATAATTCTCAAAGCCGGCGACATCATTATATTCCTTATATTCTGTTTTATCGGAAGCCTTGCTCTCGGAATTCTAGCAGCGAGGCAGGAGAAGAATCATATCCACGGTCTTTTCGGGCGTTTTGTCGCTCCGGAGGTGGTCAGCGAACTGATGAGCGGCGGCGTGGAGATTAAGCTTGGCGGGATAGAAAAAGAGGTTACGGTGTTGTTTGTTGACATTCGGGGCTTCACCGCCTTTTCGGAAGCCAATCCGGCTGAGAAGGTCGTCAGTATGGTAAACCGGTACCTGGCCTTGACCAGCCGCTCGATTCAAGAGCAGGAGGGCACACTCGATAAATATATCGGAGATGCCACCATGGCGGTATTCAATGCGCCAAACGACCTGCCGGATCATGCATTGCGGGCTGTTCGCGCGGCATGGGCAATGAAGGAGGGTTCTATTGCATTACACGACGAGATAATCCGGGATTACGGCGTGGATTTGCAATTTGGCGTAGGCATCAACACCGGGGTGGCCGTTGTCGGCAATATGGGTTCGGATTTTCGCATGGATTATACGGCAATAGGCGACACCGTCAATACCGCCGCAAGGCTTGAAAGCAATGCTGTTAAGGGGCAAATCATAATTTCAGACTCAACCTATCAGCTTGTTAAGGATTTTGTTGACGTGACGGATATGGGTGTATTAAGCGTGAAGAATAAAAAGGTCGGGATACAGATATATGAGTTGACCGGGATTAGGGATTAGGGAGCCGTCGCCGGAAGGCGGAGGCTTGAGCCGAAGAGCAGACGCCGGAAGGCGGAGGGCAGACGGAAAACAGGCGGCAGAACTCAAGAACCGGGAATCGGGTCGCTGCTATTAATGATTTTGAAAGGGGTGGTCGGTATTATGTTAAGGAAGCTGGTACTTGCAGTACTGATTATCCTTTTCGCCTTAACACTTCCGTCTGCTTTGGCAAATGAGGACGACAGCCCGAAGGTAACGTCTCTTCGCGGCTCTGTCATGGTATATAAGGCCGGAGGCTTAACCCCCGCCGCTATGTATACGGGTATGGAGATAAGCGACGGTGACTTGATTAGGACAGGTGCAAACTCATCGGTTACAATAAGTTATCACAGCCAGGAGATAGTTGTCGGGGAGCTTACTACACTCTCCATCTGCTCTGTTTGGAACCGGCACGGGCGCAGCGACAGCTCAATCGTCCTTATTGAAGGAATGATAAGAAAGCGCGTAGATGTCGTTCTCAACGATAACTCAAGAAATGTTATTCGTGCGGCAAACACTATAGCCGGCGTTCGCGGAACCGAATACATAATAATATACAGCCGCATGGGTCTGGAGGACGGCGGCGAAGAGAATCCCTATACCCGGCTGATGGTTCTTGAGGGTGAGGTAAGCTTTGCCCTTGCTGTTCCGGGTGAGGAAGGCGACGAAATACATACCTTCATGATAGATGCCGACGGGGTTTTACAGATAACAAGCGATATAAGGGGCAATGTATCAACTGTAGCGGGTCAGGGACGGGAGTCATCCGACACCTTTTCCGTTTCTCTTGCCGATTTGGATATCGTTATTCTTGAGACTCTAAAAAACGATGAGCGTATACAGCAGCAAATGCCTGATTTGCTTGCACATATTGATGCGGCTATTGAACAAAAACTCGTAGAAAATGAACATAGAGCGGAAAATGCCGGTCAGTTGAGACCTGCACCGCAGCCCATCTTCGGATCGGAAGCCGATGAGGTTCTCCCGACATTGCCCGTCCCGGAAGTGAGAGGCGAACCTGTTTCCGCTGAACCAACGCCTTCAGTACAGCCGCCTTCACCCACACCTTACGCGCCTCCGGCAGCATCTCCCGAGCCGCCCACACCACAACCGGAGACGCCTGCGCCATCTCCATCTCCGCCTCCTTCCCCTACACCTTCTCCGCCTCCGCCTCCGCCTCCACCTCCTCCTCCGCCTCCCATGCAAGATCAAGCGCCGTTTTCAATAAACGCCGTCGGGGCTGTCAGCTTCGGCGATGCGCCGTTTACTTTAGCGACCCAAGGGGGGTCCGGCGATGGCGCGGTCAGTTATGCGGTTACTTCGGGCGATGCTGTTTCCGTCGCCCCGAATACAGGAATGGTAACCATAGGAAAAGCCGGAACTGTTGTAATCACTGCCACAAAGGCCGGGAATGCCGTATTTAACCCGACAGTTGCCACCCTTACCCTCACCGTAGGTACGCGCCATATTTCAAACGCCGATGTGAATGTCACCAGCTCCCATACTTATAACGGCAATGTTCATACTCCCGCGTTTACAATCAGCGACGGAAGCAGCCCTAATCTCATTACTGCCGCAGATTACAATGTAAGCTATACAGGCAGCCGGACAAACGCCGGAACCTTTAATTTAGTGATTACCGGGCAGGGAAATTACCACAGCGAAACTAATGTTCCCGTCACTATAAGCAAAGCAAACCCGGCTTACAGTACGCCAACAGGATTGACAGCATATTTTAATACCTTACTGTCAAATGTCATATTGCCGGATGGCTGGTCATGGGACTCACCGGGTGATTCCGTTGGTTATGTGGGTACCCGGGTACACAAAGCCACATTTACCCCGTCTGATACAAATAATTTCAATACCGTTCCCGGTGTTGATGTAACCATAACAGTAAACGGAATAAATCAGAATCCGCTGGATATCACCGACCCCGGTACAAAAACGTATGGCGATGCGGCGTTTCAGCTTGATGTCGGCGGCGGGTCGGGTACCGGCGCGTTCAGCTTTTCGGTTACCGCAGGCAATTCTGTTTCGGTCGGCACCACAGGCATGGTGACTATAAACAGAGCCGGGACGGCGACTGTCACAGTCACAAAGGCAGGCGATGACAATCACAATCCTATCAGCGACACCATAAACATCACTATAGGTCAGCGCGATATCAGCAACGCGACGATTTCGCCTATCACCGGTCTGGTTTACACCGGCCTACCCCAGACACCTGCACCGACTGTTACGGACGGCACAAGTCCAAATCTCATCACGTCTGCAGATTTCACCGTTTCATACAGCGGGAATACAGGCGCAGGTACAGATACGGCAACAGTTATTCTCACGGCAACAGCGGCGGGCAACTACACCGGCACAACCGGCATGGCGTTCAGCATCGGCACGACTACGCTGACTGTTACGGCGGATAATAAGAGCATATCATTTAACCAGCTTGCGCCTGCTTTAACAGCATCCTATGACGGATTTGTCAATGGTGAAAACGTGTCCGTTTTAATCGGCGCGCCTGCTCTGTCTACAGGTTATGTGCAGGGCAACGCGGTCGGGAATTATACGATAACTGCGGCTGCCGGTACACTGAGTGCCGCTAATTATAATTTTACATTCGTTAACGGTACGCTCTCGGTCGGTCTGGCTGACCAGGCAGCCTTGACTATAACAAACCCCGGCGGGAAAGCATTTGGCGATGACCCGTTTACCCTTGCTACAACCGGCGGCACAACAGGCGGAGCTGTTACCTTTACAAGCTCGCACCCGGGTATACTCTCTATAAGCGGCAATACCGCTACTGTGAACAGCGCGGGAGGACCTGTCACCATCACTGCCGAAATGGCGGGGAACTCCAACTATAACCCTGTTTCCACAACGCTTAACCTGAACATAGCCGGAAGGGCTCTCGACAGCGCGGGGATATCAATAACGGTAAATGGCGTGACTTATAACGGCGCGCCTCAATCGCCGACAATCACCATAACTGACGGCTTGACGAATCTGGAGCAAGGCGTAGATTTCGGCTTTAATTTTACAGCTCAAACAAATGCCGGTACTTATGACGTATATATCAATGGTATTGGCAACTACGATGGTACTGTTATCAGGTCATTTGTTATCGACAAGGCCGACCAGGCTATTTTGAATATAACAGACCCGGGCTCAAAGACGTTCGGCGATGACCCGTTTACCCTTGCTACAACCGGAGGCAGCGGCGACGGTGCTGTTACGTTTACTGTCAATGACGGACCGGCAACCTTGAGCGGCAGCACGCTCACTATAACGGGTGCGGGTGCTGTCACTGTTACAGCAACCAAGGCGGAGAGTACAAACTTTAATGCTATTACTTCAAGCCCGATGACCTTTACTGTCAATCAGCTCAGCATAACCGGGGCTACCGTTACGGTTCAAGGCGCACCCTTCACCTATAACGGCTCACCGCATTATCCTGTTTTGAATGCCACGCTGGGCGGCACAACACTGCCCGTGATGAACAACGCATCACAGTTTACGGTCACGTACGACTACAATACAGGCGCAGGGTCCGCTCAAGGAGTTATCACTGCTGTAGGAACCGGAAATTACACAGGCTCGGTCACGCAGGCATTTACAATCAATCCTCTGCAGCTTACATGGGGTGCTGCCGGTACCGTCAATACTAAAACCTATGACAGGACAACTGCAGCGACAGTCGCTACAAGCCCCGGATTGAGCGGCATACTTGGCAGCGATATTGTGACGGTTACAAACGGCACTGTTGCGTTTAACAGCATGGGCGCAGGCGCAAGCGTCGGCGTGACGGCAAGCGGGGCCTGGGGTATCACGGGAGTAGATGCACACAACTACACAGTACCTGCCGGGATGCCGACCTTCTCAAGCGGGGTTATTAACCCTGTGCAGCTCTCATGGGGGGCAAGCGGTACAACTAATGATAAAGCATACGACGGTACAACAACAGCAACATATAATCCTGTTTTCCCGCCGCAGTTAACCGGGGTAATACCGGGTGACGCTATAAGTCCGACAGCCGGGAGCTTAAACTTTAATAATGCAAGTGCGGGAACCGGTAAACCTGTGACCGCAACAGATTGGGGCATCGCAGGTGCGGCAGCTGGCAACTACATAGCTCCGACCGGACAGCCAACATTCACCAATGCGAATATCGACCCTGCCGAATTGACACTAAGCTTCACAGGTTTGCCGGTCAGGCTTTCACCAATAGATCCGTCCGAAGTCATTACTTCAAGAATAAATATAACCGGATTGATAGGCACAGATACGGTTCCGATAAGTATGGGCGCCAATGAATATGTGACATTTACTCCAGCTACAAACACATTGACTTATGGGCTCACAGCAGCAGCGGAACCGAACCAGGCACTTGTTTTCACAGCTAACACCGGCGGCAGTAATCCAAACTATACTATGACAAACGCAACTTTGAATATGACGGTACATGACGGACTGGCTGCAACAAATAACCGCGCGATACCTGTCACATCGGCGAATATCGTAAGACCGGCAACAGGCTTTAATGCTTATGCAAACACAACGGCAGGTTTGAATAGCCACTATATGTTGACAGGAAATATAACACTTAGCGGAGTGAACAACTGGATACCAATAGGCATAGATACGAATCCGTCAGACCCATTGGCTCCGATAGACACATTTACAGGCAGCTTTGACGGCGGCAATTATTCAATTACCGGGATGCATCTATCAGACAGCAGCAAAGCTCAGGGAATGTTCATGGGTATCGGCGCAACAGGTATAGTTAAAAATCTCGGATTGATAAATGTAAATATAAGCGGTGTGTCAGATGTGGGAGCCGTATCGGGATTTAACCTGGGTAGAATTGAAAACTGCACTGTGTCGGGAACTGTTACAGGTAATGAGTATGTTGGCGGTATCGTAGGCACAAACTCCAATAACGCTGTAATAATAAGCAGTACATCGTCCGCCGCAGTTACCGGCGTAGAGCGCACAGGCGGCATAGCCGGGCACAATATACTGGGTTCTACCATTTCTTATAGTTCATCCACAGGAACAGTCACGGGAGGTACGATGAATACCGGTGGTATCACAGGAGTCTTGAGTGATTCAACAGTAGAAAAATGTTTCAGTACCGGTAATGTCACCGGCGTTAATAATGTCGGCGGCGTGGTAGGAGCTAAAGATACCGGTAGTGTTTTAGATTGCTTTACCACCGGTGATATAAACGGAGAAAATAGTGTTGGCGGTATCGTTGGCTCAAGAGGAAGCGGCTCAGGCACAAGAGAAATAAGAGGATGTTATGCAACCGGTAATGTTAGCGCCAGCGTCAGTTCCGCCGGAGGAATAATCGGGATGCTAATGGGCGGTACAGTAGATTCATGTGTTGCACTAAACGAAAGTGTCACATCGGGCGCTTCCGGCGAAGCCGGACGTATTGCCGGAAGCTTTGTTGGAGGAACTTTATCCGACAACTATGCATACACCGGCATGGTGGTGACCGAGAGCGGCACTCAAAGGCCAATCACCGATGACCCGCCGCCTGATAATCATAATGGAAAAGATGGCGCAGCAATTGCCAGCTCAAACTTCGACGGGCTATGGCTTGAGCTTGGTTTTACAAACCCGTGGTGGACGGAGGTCCCCGGAAGGCTGCCGGATCTAAGAGGATATCTGCCTGTTCCTCCCATTGAAGGCAACGGTACTCCCGGCAACCCATGGTTAGTATTCGGCGAATCGCAGTTGAGGCAAGTAGGCAGAGGTACAGGTGATTATGCGGGATGGACATTATCCGCAAGCTACATGCTGACAGGCAACATCACTTTATCCGGCACAAATAACTGGGAAGCAATCGGTCCGTTTACTGTGGATGTAATAAACACCCCGTTCACCGGTGTGTTTGACGGCGGAGGCTTTACGATTTCCGGAATACATATGACCGGCAATGTCCAGCATCAGGGATTCTTCGGGTCTGTTAACGGAGCTACGATAAGAAATCTCAACCTAAGAGGCTCTGTCAGCGGCGGGGCTGTTGTAGGGGGTATTGTTGCTGATAATAAACGGGGAACGATACAAAATTGCAGCTTTATCGGGAATGTAACGGGTGTAGACAGAGCAGGCGGCATCGTAGGAACAAACCTTGCAGGTACGATTGAGCGTTGTATCTTTGACGGAGTTGTGACAACCGGTAATTTATATGCCGGCGGCATTGCTGCGTACATGGGACATGATGATTTAGGAACAGGTTTTATAAGAAATAATATTGTCAGAGGTACTATAGTAAACAATACGGCGACTTCTTTCAGCGAATGGGAGGGGCTGAGAGGAACAGGCGGCATAGTTGGTGAAATACTGCGAGGCAGCGGCACTATTCATAACAATATCAGTTTTGCAACGGTCAGCGGACGTTCAAATATTGGCGGGATAGTGGGTGCAGCCGGTTTTTGGAGAAGTTGGGAATTCAGTTATTCTTCTACAGTTCTTAATATTCATAATAATGTCGCATTAAATACAGGCGTGACCGCATCAACAACACCTGCAACAGCAGGGCGTATAATAGGTAACCTTCATAATCCCAACTCTCTTTCCGGTGATTTAAATAACAACTACGCATGGGCAGGCTTGCCTGTAAACGGTAATGCTTTGATTCCCGGAACGGGAGCGGCAGGCAATAACCACGGCGCGGATATCTCAAGCGAAAACTACGAGAACTTATGGACTGCTCTTGGCTTTACCGACGCATGGTGGAGCGGCAGGCTGCCTGATTTATCGGGGTATCTAATCTCCGGGATGTCTATGATGCTTGAGTGTGTGTTTTGCGATGACGAATGCGAATGTATTGATGATTTTGGAATAGATTCCATGTCGGATATTTTAAGTTTGACTGAAGTTGATTCCACATCCGACGAGGCTGATGCTACCGATTCAAGCTCTGACGAACCCGGCTCCACCGGTCTTGATTCCGGTGTCAACAAGCCCGACAACCCGGATACGGGAAGTGCCGAACCAGACAACACCGATTCGGATGGCACCGGGTCCGGAAGCTCCGGCTCAGGGGAATCAGAAAGCAGCGACCCCGGCTCCGGCTCCCCGGAACAGGGTGGCACCGATTCAGGCTCAACCGAATCCGAACCGGATGATTCCGGCGAAACCGAATCCAAGCCCGGCAACCCGGACTCAGGCAGTCCCGAGCCCGGCGAACCAAAAAGCGAAGCCCCACCTCCAACGGCGGAAGAGCCCGAACCGGAATCCGGTGAGCCGGAGGAGACATCGGAAACGCCGCTTGAATTGATAATCATACTCCCGACCATAGGTATATTTGAGCTGACCCGAAACCGGCGCTTGTTCAGCAGGCGCGGCAAAAGGGGGCGCAGCAAATGAAGCGCAAAAGTAAGGCCGTGCTTAAAAAGTCGATTGGAAAGAGGATATTAAAGAAAAAACCGGCGAGAAAGAAGCCGTCGGGGAAAGAGGCGATTAAGAAAAATCCGGAAACGAAGGAGTCAGCCGGAAAGGGGCGTATATCAAAAAGAAGGCGGAGAAACCGCCTGATTATCATCATCGCCGCTATTATTATCACAGCAACTGCAGCAACATTGATATTGCTCCGCAATGAAATTTTCAGGAGCATCCCCGGACAGATAACCTTTACCGTTGCATGGAATCCCGGAAGCATAGCAGATGATATAGTCCGTGTGTTTGCCGATGAGATGGACACGCATGTCTCATTAATAAATTCCCCCGGCGCAAACGGTACGGACGGAGCGAATGCTGTGTTCGGGTTTGAGCGAAACGGAGAAAACATGCTCTCGACAAGCCTGTCTGCTCTTGTAACTGCTGAAAGCACGGGCTTTACTGAAAACTCCCATAAGGACTGGGCTGCATGGCTATGTGCGTTTTCGCCCGCTGTCGTGGCAGTTGCGCATGATTCTCCTTATATGACTGTGGACGACTTAATTGCAACTGTGCGCCAAAGCCCCGGCAGGATGAGCTGCGCAAACAGCGGGTTCGGCACAGTGAGCTTCGTTGCCGCTGAGCTGCTTAGCATCCGGTTATTTCTGGAATTCGACCATTTATATTATTCAGGCAGCACTCAGGCTGTCAACGCTCTGCTGGAAGGCGAGACTGATTTTGCGGTCTTATTATCAGCCGATATAACCGGACAACTTATGTCCGGGCAGATAAGGGCAATCGGTTCATTCGGCGAGGTTGATTACACCCTATATAATAATGATACGGCAATTACTGTTCCGTCTATAGCGGGTTTAAATGAAAGACTTGATGCTGTGTTGCCGTTTGGCGAGTATTTCGGGGTTTTCGCCCCTGCCGATACGCAGAGTTCAAGTTTGAGAGGCTTGGATTCTCTGGTAAGTACCGCTGTTGAATCAGAAAGGTTCGCAGAATTTATACGCAATAAGGGGCTTATGCCCGTCACCCCTGACAGGACCGGAAGCGTTCCAGTTGTAAACAGCTTCTGCTCAGTTGTCTGCTGGATACTCTACGATGCGGGCTTTCTGCCTGTAAACCCTGAAATGTTTGATATACCAAGGACATAAGCCCGGATGAATAGCAGATGAATAACAGTAAAGCAGGCAAAGACCAAAAACTGTGAAGGAGAAACTGGCATATGAATAAAACCTTTGAAGTGACCTTTCTCGGCACCAACGGCTCGTGTGCATATGATAACGGCAAGCGCAGCAAGTATGGCACAAACACTTTGTGTGTAGCGGTTAAAGCAGGTGAGGAGGAAATAATTCTTGATGCGGGAACCGGCATATGCGGGCTTCGCGATTTGCCGGAGTACAGCAGCAGGAACAAGCACATTTTCCTTACTCACTATCACATGGATCATATAGACGGTCTGTTATTCTATTCCGGTTTATTTGATCCTGAAATGAAGCTTAATATCTACGGTCCCGGTGATGTGCAGTCGGTTCTGGGCAATTTGATATCTCCGCCGCTTTGCCCTGTCGGGCCTGAGGCTTTCCGGGCGTCTCTGGAATATCAATCAATCGAAGCCGGTCAGCGCCTGACTTTGCCCGGCGGGGCAGAGGTGCTGATGTGTGAGCTTTCACACCCTGGTGGAGCATTGGGTTGCCGGATTGATTACGACGGCAAATCGTTTTGCTACTGCGTTGATGTTGAACTTTCCAACCACAAGGGTGATGCCGGGCTGGTTGAGTTTTTCCGCGACTTGGATTTGCTGGTACTGGATGCATCATTTGCCGACGGTCAGGTTATACCGGGGTGGGGGCATTCCAGTCCGAAGGAGTGCGCGCAATGGGCGGCGGATACAGGGGTCAAGATGCTCGCATTATATCATTACAACTATACGATGACTGATGAAGAGATAGACCGGATGGAGGATAGCGCAAAGGAACTGTTTCCGGGCGCATTCACCGCAGCCGACCGGATGCATTTAAAACTACTCTGACCGGCACCGGTCTGAAAGGAATCCTTTAGATGAACCGATGGGCAAGGCTGTGCATTTATGTACTGACAGCAACCGCAATCATTTGCGGCACTGTTATGCTCTACCTGCGTGGTGTAATGCCTGATACCAACGGTTGGAGTATTAGTCATGAATCCGGCGGCGGCAACTTTACAAGAACTGAAAAGGGCATTATTACCGAAGACTATCTGAACCAGTATATAATGGTTGTAACAGCGCGTCAGTATTTAGATATTTATATTGATGAGGCGTTAATACTTTCATCACGAAATTACGGTTACAATACTCCGGTTGAGGCGAAATTCACAGTACTAGTCACCGGGGAGCTAATCGGCAGGGAAATGCGGATTGTCTTTACAACACCTTATCCCGGCGACAATCTTCTGATGGGGGATGCTTTGTCCTTCCAGCGTATAAACGCAGGAATGCCCGCGCTTGATTATTCCATAACCGCTATAAGCATTGTTTTCGGCATTGCGGCGCTTATACTTGCTTTTGCATTCGGAATACGAAATCCCGGCAGCCTTGGCATATGCCTGTTTGCTCTCATGAACTTTGCTCTTGCTTTCAGTACGCTCTGGGGAGACACGCTTATCGGTTACGAGGCACTTCAACCGAGGCTGCTGCATATTGTCAGCAATATTGCCTTCTTCACGTATATGCTGCCATTGCTTTTCTTCTTTTACATAACACTCACAGGGGCATGGAAGAAATGTGCCCTTATTCTGATAGTATCCACAGGGTCTTACGCTGTCGCCGCATTGATATTAAACGCAGCCGGGATAATTCCGTTCGGTCTGACCGACGGGGGGTATAACTACATTTTATCCCTGAGCATTACGCTGCTTATTTTTATGCTGGCTTTACAGCCAAAGGAGAAAAACAGTTTTTCAACAATTGCGCGTTTTCATTTAGCGCTCTGGACTGCCTGGGGGCTGTCGGCAGCCGTGCGCCTGCTTATTTTTGACTTGACTATACAAGTGAATGTGGAATACAGGATTATGTACAGCCTCACTCTCATGTCGCTTACCTTTTTCGGGATTTATGCTTATGCCGGGAGGATAAAGGATTTGCAAGAGCGCGAGCGGATTATGAGCGTAAAAACCGGGAGCCTCATGACTAATTATGAGCAGGTCAATGCGCATATTCACGAGGTTAACAGCCTCAAGCACGATATGAAGCATCACCTTACCGCACTGCATGTTCTCTTAAAGGACAACAGGTATGATGAAGCGCGGAGTTATCTTGAAAAATATGTCTATGAGGTCGGCGAAGTAACTGAGGCGTTTTACCATCAAAACTACCTCATTAACGCAATGGTTTATGACCTGGTACGCAGGGCAAAGGCTATAGGTGTGAAAACCGAGTTAAGCCTGAAGGCTTCCCCTGTGTATATTTCCGAGCCTGATATTGTCAGCCTTTTTTCCAATATCATAGATAACGCACTGGAGGCCTGCGCAAAGATTGCCGGGGAGCGGGAAGGGTTTATAAGACTTTCTATCACTAAGCGCGAGCCTTATCTGGCAATTATATGCAAAAACAGCAATCCGGGCGGGATATTGATAAGCGTTGATGATAATGAAGAGAATAAAATTCACACCAGTAAGGCCATAAAAGGTCATGGTTACGGTTTGCAGACAATCGAACGCATTGCTGCGTCATACGGCGGCATGACGGAGGTTGTTTTCGATGATGAGTCTTTCACCATTACAGTCGCACTAAAGGATAAGTGATGTCTTAACCAATTTGGGTTTGCGCTTGCATTCGGAGTTGTGTGTTAAGTAAGGTTTAATAATAACACTTGCATTCGGAGGTGAAATGATATTAATGAATCCGGTCTTGTTTATAATGCCGGTATGTGTTAAAATTGCTTTCTAAAATCAACAAAGGGTATACAATGGATAAAAAACACATTTGGCGGTACTTTGGAAACTATATATTTTTCCTGGCAGCATTTACACTTTTTGAATTATTGCTGCGTTTTTCGACGACCGGCCCGTTTGAGTTTACGGGTTTTCTTTTCTCTGTTCTTTTCAACATGATCTTAATACTTGTTTTTTGCAGTGTTATGAATTTTGTGACCGGGAAAGCCCATGTGGTTGTTAATAATATCTTTTTATCAATAGTCACTGTTTTATATGCTTCACAGATTATATACTATCATGTTTTCGGAACCTTTTATAATACAGATTCCATGTTTAATGCGGGGCAGATAACGCAGTTTTGGGTGGTTATCCTGAAATCTATTTGGGATAAGCTTGTTTTCATACTGCTTTGTGCTTTGCCTTTGTTTGCATATAACATTTTTGTACGAAAATCCGTTTTGGCTTCAACCGGAAAGAGCCTGATGCGGAAGACAAGGGCGGACACACATTGGCTTAATCAGCTCAGGCAGCTCACACTCGGTATTTCTGCGGCGGTTTATCTTGTTATGTTCACCGCATTTATGCCGTTTGCCGTTGACCCGTTTACGTCATACTCAATGTATTTCGGTCAGCATGATTACGAGTTCTCGATAAGGCGCACGGGACTACTTTCTACTTTACAGATTGACGCCCTGAAGGTTTTTGTTACCGAAGATGCATCCGGCGCGCTTACCGCACTTGAGGAGTTACGTGATACAGAGGAAATTGATTATACAATTTTTCAACCCGAGCCGGAGATTCCCGCAGCTACACCCCGCCCGCCCGTTGACCCGGGGGTTGAGCCGGATGACGGCGAACCGGGAGAGGATGAGCCCGGTAATATTGAGCCGGATGAGCCGATTGTGTATGGCTACAATGTAATGACTATAGATTTCAACAGGTTAATCGAGGAGGAAACCAATGAAAACGTACGTGCGTTAACCGAGTATTTCAGATATGCGATTCCCTCTCAGAAAAATGAGTATACCGGTATGTTCGAGGGGTATAATTTGATTAAGTTTGTTGCGGAAGGGTTTTCGCCGTTTGCGGTTCGTGAGGATTTGACCCCGACTCTGTACAAGCTTGTACACGAAGGGTTTCATTTTACTAATTTTTACACCCCTAGCTGGGGGGTCAGCACCAGCGACGGGGAGTATGTCGCCTGCACCGGGCTTTTACCAAAGTCGGGTGTTTGGAGCTTTTCCAGATCAAGCAATAACTACCTGCCGTTTGTTATGGGCAATCAACTTCGAAGTATAGGTTATAATACCGTTGCCTATCACAATCACACCCACACGTATTACAACAGGCACACATCGCACCCGAATATGGGCTATGACTATAAGGGAGTCGGCAACGGGTTGGTGCTGCCGAGAGTTGTATGGCCCAACAGCGATCTGGAAATGATGCAGGCTACCATGGATGAGTACATTTATAGCCAGCCGTTCCATGCGTACTATATGACAGTAAGCGGGCATCTTGAGTATAATTTCGGCGGAAATGCTATGGCTGCCCGCAACAGAGAGGCTGTTGAGCATTTGCCGTATTCCAATGCGAATAAGGCATATATTGCCTGTCACATAGAGCTTGATAAGGCTCTTGAATATATGTTGCAGCGGTTAAATGAAGCGGGTATTGCCGAAAACACCGTTATTGTACTCAGTACGGACCATTATCCTTACGGTCTGGACGGGACTGACGGTATCAGCGAGTTTCTGGGTCATACGGTCGACAGGAATTTCGAACTTTACGAGAATAACCTTATTATCTATGCCCAGGGCATGGAGCCGGTCACTGTTGACAAGCTGTGTTCAAGCCTTGATATAATCCCGACGATTTCGAACCTTATGGGTTTGGAATTTGATTCGCGTTTCCTAATGGGAAGGGATATCTTAAGCAACAGCGACCCTCTTGTTATTTTCATGAATCGCAGCTTTATAACTGATATGGGATATAGAATAAGGGGCGGGGACTTTGTCCCCAACCCCGACGTAATTGTTGATGATGATTACGGTGATTATATAAGAGCCGTTATTGATGCCAAGTTCTCCGTTTCAACAAGCATCCTTGACCTGGATTATTACCGGAAGGTTTTCGGTTAATACTTGCCGAAGCCGTTATCCATATTATTATACTCTGCTTCTCCACACGGTTTCGCCTGTTGCATGGGCGGCAGGTTGAATGATTTATTACTTTCCTGCAGCTTAAACTGCGCTATGAGTTGTTGCAGCATAGCTGACTGCCCGCTCATCTGCTCGGATGCGGCTGCGCTTTGCTGTGCCGTCGCGCTGTTTTGCTGAACGACCTGCGCTACCTGGTCGATGCCTGTATTTATCTGCGAGATACCTCTTGATTGCTCCTCGGATGAAACGGCAATTTCTGTTACAAGCTGGGTTGACTCGTTTATACCGGTGACGATTTTGCTGAGACTGTCCGCTGTATCGCTCGCTATGCGTGAACCGAGTTCCGCTTTTTCCATAGAGTTTTGTATCATATCGCCTGTGTTCTTGGCGGCTTCCGCACTCTTGGATGCGAGGTTGCGTACTTCCTCGGCAACAACCGCAAAGCCTTTACCGTGCTGCCCTGCACGCGCGGCTTCCACTGCGGCGTTAAGCGCAAGAATATTTGTCTGGAAAGCAATATCGTCGATGGTTTTAATGATTTTACCGATGGATTGACTTGCTTCATTGATATCCTTAACAGCAGTAATCATCTCGTCCATTTGGCGGCTGCCTTTTTCCGCGCTGTCTTTGATTGTTTCTGACAGTTTTGATGTTCTGTTAGCGGTTTCTGCGTTCGTTTTTGTTCTTTCCGCTATCTCTGCTATGGAGCTTGACAGTTGCTGAACAGATGCTGCCTGCTCTGTGGAGCCTTGCGCCAGCGATTGGGCTCCATCTGCAACTTGCTTTGCACCGGTTGAGACCTGCGAGGAGGAGCTGTTTATCTCCGTCATGGTTTGATTGAGATTGCGGGTTATATCATTAATCGAATCTTTTATGAGTATGAAATCGCCCTGGAACTCAAACACGCTCTCGTGCGTCAGGTCACCGTCGGCTAAATCATGCATACGATCTCTGATTTCCTTTACGTAACCCTGCAGTTGTGTATATGCGTTTTCCAACGCTTTTGCAAGCATACCAACCTCATCTGATGAGCGTATACCTGTTTTTGCGGTTGAAGCACTTGATACGCCAATATCGCCTGTGCTGATTTTATTTGCAATTATTCCTATTTTCTTGAGCGGTCTGCTAACCGAGAATATATTGAATACAAAAACTATCGCAAGGCTTATAACTCCGCATAGAATACCTATCATCAGAACAGTGTTTGTCATTTGCTGCAGTGCCAACAGGTCATCTTCAATTTCAACACCGTTAAACAGCATTCCCATCACTTCGCCGTCAACTATTATAGGCGAGTAATGTGCAAAAAACTGTTTCCCGAAGAGGGTGAGCTGAAGCCCGTATTCCTGTCTTTGGTTAAGAACCACGTCTATGACTGCGGCGGTCGCATCCGTGCCTACCACACGATCGCCTTTATCATCGGTAATCGTGGTCATCAAGCGGGTCGGTCCGTCGAAGATTGTTGCTTCACTGCCTGTAAATTCTTTTACCTCATCGACATATAACGGATTTGAGAAATTATGCCCGGTGACAACCGCACCAATGATATTGCCGTCTTCGTCTTTAATTGCGGCTGCTCCCCGTGTTGAAAGCCCGTATACCGGGTCTCTCTCTTTCGTAGCTCCGCTTTCTCCGGTTCTGAGCGCATTTGCGACAACGGCTATATTCATTAGGCTGTCGCCGACTATGTCATTGTGCTTTCGCGTCAACACAATTCCGTTTGCGTCGGTTATCGTCGCTACGTCAACATCGGCCGCATATACCGTGACTGCCGCTTTAAGAGCGTTTATATCATTTCTGAGCAGGGCACTCACGACTTCGTTTGAATATGAAATGATATTTGCGGTAAGCTCCGCATCGCTTACAAAGCCTTCAACCTGCTTCACAAACGATACATTTGCCGCTTCCGCTTCTCTTGCGACGAGTTCCATCACCAGGTCATTAGTTTGTATGGACACAATATAGACAATGACTGCTATAAGCGCGGCCATCATAACCGCAACTATCAATGATACCTTTAAACCCAAACTTTTAATTTTCATTTTATATACATCCTTTTATTATTTTAAAAACCACGTCATTATATAAAATAGTGCTGCTAATTGCAACACTATTTTTTGTTTATTTACAACTTTTTTATAGTTTTTAATCATTGTTTTTTTTGCATACTTTTTTCGTATTTTATTATGCATAAATTACGCTTTTATTTTAACAGAAGTGCGGCCTCCGACATATTTTCAATTACCGGCACGTCAAAGGGGCAGCGCTCCTCGCAGTGACCGCATTTTATGCATTCATCGCCTTTGCGTTCAAGGTTTTGGTAGTGTGCTTTGATTGCCGGGGGAATGCCAACTTTGTTGAGGCGCGCAATGTCAAGGAGCTTGTTGACGGCTGCTATATCGATTTCCGAAGGGCAGGGTTGGCAATGGCTGCAGTAAACGCAACTCCCTTTAAAATCATTTTTGCCCGAGCTTAATACTTCCGTATAGTCGCGCTCTGCTTCGGTTGTTTTGAAGTACCCCATTGTCTCATGTACCTCGGCGGCTGTTTTGCAGCCGGGCAGAATGCAGGATACCGCCGGTCTTGACAACGCATAGCTGATGCATTGCGGTATCGTCATAGGTTTTTCAAACGGGGTGTGCTCTTTTGATATCAGCTTGCCTGCTCCATACGTTTTCATTACCGTAATGCCGATTTGCTTTGATTCACAAAGCTTGTACAGCTCCGCTCTTTTCGGGTCGATTCCCTTAAACAAGTCTGTTCCGAAGCCTGTTTCAAAGTGGTCAAACACATACTCCGCAGACGGCAGCATATCGAAGGCCGGGTTTACACTGAACATAAACATCTCGGGCAGTCCTGTGTTTATTGCCTTCATAGCTGTTTCGGGGTTGTGCGAGCTAAAGCCTATATGCCCTATGTCCCCTTGTTTTTTAAGGTGCTCCGCATATTTTATAAAATCCGTTTCAAATACATCTTTGTAGTTTTGCTCCGAATCAATAAAGAACAGCATCCCAAAATCAATATAGCCGCCAAATATCCGAAGCAGGTCTTCAAAGTATTTTTTGACTGTTGGCAGGTCGCGGCTTATGTCATACTGTTGATTTACATCGGATGCACCGATGTGCCCTTGTATCATCACCTTGCTGCGTCTGTTTCCCAGGGCTTTTGAGATATTTTCGCGAACCTCTTTACCGGGCATAAAGACATCCAGTATATTTACCTCATGTTCCAGCGCTGCGTCAACAGTTTCTTTTATTTGTTCATAGGGCTTTTTATCCAGATGCTCGCAGCCTAAGCCTATTACGCTGACTTCCCTGCCTGTTTTCCCAAGCTTCCTGTATTCCATTTATTCATTATTCCTTTCCATGCTTTTAGATTAATCTTTATTTGATTATTTAAAATACAATATATTACCCGGGGGGTTAATCAGGTCTATGCAGCAGGAAAGACCGGCTAATGCCGGTCTTTATATTTGATTGCTGCCAACCCGCTAGCGCGGCCTTGCATCGTACGCTTCTACTACCGCATTATTGAGATTGCGCTGGTATGATTTGCTGTTTGTAACTGTGTTGTTAAAGTGCAGACAGAGATGTCCGTTCATGCCGTTGTTGCGAATGGTGCTGACATCATGCGGCATTCCGTTGAGCGCGGCTGCAAATGTACGGTCGCCAATCGTGACCCAGACGGGGCGGGGCGCCCATGCCCAAACACCGTTGCGGGACCTTAGTATTGCGTCTGTATCTGCTTGCGTCGGCGGTTCAACATCTGCGTGACCGCTTTTTGCGAAGCTTCTCAAATTAAATGTTATCCCTGTCCTGACATCGACGACTCGCATATCTACGCCGTTTTGTACTATATTCTTGGCTGTAGTCCAGTCAACAAGCTCTATTGTTCTGGCTCCGCTACCCAACAGGTCAGACTTGATGAAGCCGACTGTTCCGTTATACCTGACCCTCGACCATCCGTTTGCCTGGTTTTCAAGTACTTCTACTGCTGTGTTGACCGGGATTGTTGTTATTTTATCGTGGTCTGTTGACGGACCTGTGCGGAAGTTGACCCCCGTGACTGTCCTGAGTGTTGCAATTGCCGCTTCTGACGATGAGGCTGTTCCGCTTGCGCTTGTCAGCAGGTCTGATCTGATGTAGCCTGTTGTGCCGTTATGCCTGACATGTGACCATCCGTTTGCTTGCTCAATCACTTCGACGGATGTATTTGCTGCCAGTGTGCCGATTTTTTCGTGGCTTGTCGACGGGCCTGCTCTGAAGTTAACGCCGTTGCCTACTGTTCTGAGCGTAATGGTTGCCGGGGCTGAGGTGCTGCCGCCGGTCAGCAAATCTGACCTTATATAGCCGACTGTTCCGTTGTGCCTGACCTTTGACCATCCGTTTGAAAGGTTTTCCAGCACTTCAACCGATGTGTTAGCCGACAATGACCTGATTACGCTCGATTCTGTTGTTGATGAGGACCTGAAGTTCACGCCGTTGCCTACGGTCTTGAGCGTTGCGATAGCCGGTTCTGTCGATCCCGATGCCGACCCTGAGGCTGAGCCTCCGCCGCTTCCGCCCCGTGTGAGGAAGTCTGACCTGATAAATCCGTTAGTTCCGCTGATTCTTACTTTTGACCAGCCTGCCGGGTTGTGCTCGAGTACTTCAACACTTGTCCCCGCGACGACTGTACTGAGAATGTTTGAGTCTGTTGATGCCGATGATCTCAGGTTGACTCCGTCGGTTGTGCGGAATGTGGCCGGGGTGTTGCCTATCGGGAATTTGAGGAAGTCAGACCTTATGAATCCTGTCACCCCTCCGGCTTGCACTTTTGACCAGCCTGCCGGGTTGTGCTCAAGCACTTCAACGTTGGTGCTGTTGTATATTACTTTTAATACTTCCGCATCGGTTGACGGTTCAGCCCTGAGGTTGACATCGCCTGTCGTGCGGAATGTGCCTGCCGAGGCTGACGCCGACGGCATCATTCCGGCTACCAGCCCAAAAATTATTATGAGGAAAATTATCTTGCGAAGTTTTCGTTTCACGATATGTTCTCCTTATTTTTCAATGGTTTGCGGTTGTTTCGACATCTTGCCGTAGCAGTATTGTAGCACATCTTTTTTTGGAAGTCAACCTATTTTGCAACAATTTCGTAACTTTTTGTAACCGTTGTTAAAATCACACCCTATCTTACGTCAGTCATTATAACTGCATTTCTTCGCTCGTGTAAACATCCATGTTTACAACTCACGTCGCTCCGCCATCCGTGGCTGCGCTTATAATGCAGTTACAACAGACTGACCGTAGGGTGTGATTTTAACTATATGCTTTTGACAATGCGGGGTTTCTGTGATATCATTTCGCCCTGTGTGATGTAATTTTATTGATTGGTTAGTTTTGTAATATGTCTTCAAACGAAAAAAGAAGCAGGCATCCTCTGATTGAGACTTTACTTACTATAAAAGGTAACCCCAGAATAGCCCTTTATACCGAGCCGTTATGGGTTATTCCTTATAATTTGTACATTCCTTTTGTTTCGGTTTATATGGCGGCATTGATGCTTTCAGATGTGCAAATTGGTCTTGTGGCTTCCATTTTTATGCTTTCCCGTGCAGTTGCGGCACTTTTCAGCGGTGCGATTACTGATAAGCTGGGGCGGAAGCTGACAACGTTTATCTTCGATATTGCTTCCTGGTCTGTACCGTGCCTGCTTTGGGCTTTTTCACAGAATTTCTGGTGGTTTGTTGTTGCATATTCTTTTAACGGCATGATGCAGATAACTGATGTTTCCTGGACATGCCTTCTGGTAGAGGATGCGGAGAAGGGGGCTTTAGTTAAAATTTTCTCCCTCCTCCACATGATTGCCCAGCTTGCTGTTATTTTTGCTCCGCTTGCCGCAATCATTGTGAGTCAGTTGACGATAGTTCCTGCCATGCGTATTCTTTATTCCTTCTCATTTTTATCAATGACACTTAAATTCTTCATACTTTTCCGTTACGGCGGCGAGACTGAGGTCGGAAAAACCCGGTTGCAGGAAACCGCCGGCATGTCAATCTGGCAGATAATGCGTGGCTACGGTGGTATTTATAAGCGCATTTTCGCTTCACATGAAATGATTCTTGCACTTGTTATCACAACCATATTCAGTATAACCTGGATGATTTCAGGGAGCTTTTTCAGTCTTTATGTGACCGGTACGCTCCTTATTCCCGACCATTTCTTAGCTTACTTTCCCATTGTCCGTTCTGTTGTTATTGCTGCGTTTCTCTTTCTTCTTCAGCCTAAGCTGGAGAGGTTCGGTTTTCGATATCCGATGCTGATAGGGCTGGTTATTTTTATTGCAAGCATTATTTTACTGATTTATACTCCGGTAAGCTCATTATATATTTTATTCGGGGTTGTCGTTTTGGATGCTATCGCATACAGCTTTGTTGTGCCGCGAAGTGATTCGCTGACACAGATTTTAATCGAGCCTTCGGAACGCGCACGCATCAGGGGGCTTATGATGGTCATTGTCCTCGGCTTGAGCATTCCTTTCGGTTATATAGCAGGTTGGCTTTCTGAGATTGACCGGCGTTTTCCTTTTGCGTTGATTTGTTTTTTCTTCATTTTGATGTTTGTCATCATCGCGGCAAGTAAAAAGAAGCTCGACGCTATTAAGATGAATGTGGCACAGGAAAGTGAAGCAGGCACGGCTTAACACAGCGTTTATGCTGTACCGGTAGCGATTGATAACTCAAGGTGCAGTCCGGTTTTTGGTTTACGCCATAGAATTATATTAAAGACAGGTTTTATTATGAGCGATCCTCCGGTACAATCTAAGCATCTGCACGATTTGACTCAGGGCGGTGTTGCCGGCAATCTGATTCGTTTTGCTATGCCTTTTTTGCTTTCAATGCTTATTCAGCAAAGCTATGGTCTTGCTGATTTAATTATTGTCAGCCATTTCGCGGGTGAGGTTTCGGTCGCCGGTGTTAATAACGGCGGGCAGTTAACCTTTTTCCCGACTGTAATCGCAATTGGTTTCTCCATAGGCGGCACTGTTTTGATTGGGCAGTATTTTGGTGCGAAAAGGATGGAGGATGTTAAAAAGACAGCATCAACCATGCTGACCACAATGCTTATCGCATCAGTTGTGATGGGGGTTTCAATCATTGTTTTCAGCGGCACCATGCTCCGGACTTTGGGTGTTCCTGAGGAGAGCTTCAGCGAGGCGCAAAGGTATCTTGTTATTTGTATGTGCGGGTTGCCATTTATTTTCATGTACAACGCTATCTCAGGCATCCTTCGCGGTATGGGCGATTCAAAGCGTCCTTTGATAATTATCGCGACTGCGAGCGCGATTAGCGCAGGTCTCAATTTTCTGCTGGTAGGCGCGCTTGAAATGGGCGCTGCAGGTGCGGCACTTGCGACAATTGCCGCTCAGGCCGGTTGTGTCATAGTTTCGGCTGTTTATCTCAACCGCAGTGGTTTTATGTTCGATTTTAAGCCAAAAAGTTTTATTATTTACAGGGATAAGTTCAGACTGACTCTAAAGCTTGGTCTTCCTTCCGGTATAGCTCAGATTGCGGTTAATATTTCCTTTCTCTTAATGACTTTGCTTGTTAACGGTTATGGTGTGTCTGTTTCCGCTGCCGCAGGGCTTGCCGGCCGTTTTAACGGATTTGTTATTATGCCCATTTTTGCCATATCAAACTCTGTCTCGATGATGGCCGCGCAGAATCTGGGCGCAGGCCGCCAGGACCGCGCTCTACGCACTATGTATACGGGTGTGGTACTGTCCTTAATCGCCGGTCTCACTTTCTTTGCTGTTGTTATGTTTTTCCCCAGGCAGATTATGAGCATAATGACCACCGTGCCTGAGGTAATAGATGCGGGTGTCATCTATCTGCAAGCGCTTTCCTGGGATTACCTGATTATTCCGTTCGCTTTCAGTTTTTTTGGATTGGCTACGGGCGCAGGGCATACGCATATTACTATGATAAACTCCATAATAAACTCTGTAGCCGTGCGAATTCCGGCTGCACTGCTGTTTAGCAATACCTTTGGCTGGGGTTTATGGGGTGTGGGGTTTGCCGCGCCGATCGCTTCAATCGGAGCTCTCATTTTTATGTCATGCTATGTGCTCAGCGGTCACTGGCGTAAGGCTGCCATTTTAAGGGCATAAGGCGGCTTATAGAGGTAAATGTTATGATAAACAGGCTTGAATTACTGCGTAATGAGGTTGACAGGTTGATTATGGAGCATCAGCCTTATAATGCACGGTATTTTATTAATCATTTATATGGTGTTTCAGAGTATTGCGCTTTACTTGCCATAAGGCGCAATTTGAATCCGGAGCTTGCCGCCGCATGCGGAATGCTTCATGATATTTACCAAATCACCGGTGGCACAACCGAACAGCATGCGGTCAAGGGTGCCGGGGAGGCTGAAAAAATCCTAAGGTCGATGAATACTTACAGCGAAAAGGAAATAGCAGTCATAACGACCGCTATTTCAAGACACAGTAAAAAAAGGAAATATCATGAACCTTATGACGAGCTTCTTAAGGATGCCGATGTTATGAGCCACTGCTTTTATAACACCGACTATGGTATTATTGATAAGGATGCCGCTCGATTTGACAGTATACTGAAGGAGTTAGGTTGCAGCTTCGGCGAGTAAGGTGCTGAACTTTTTCATCGTGTCTGCTATATCAATATTCTGAGGGCATAAAGGATTACACACGCCGCAGCCGATGCAGGATTGCGGTTTTTTGTCATCAGAAAGCGAGTCAAGCACATCGTTTACATACCATGACATTCCGTGGCAGGCTTCATTATATGTCGCTATGAGCATAGGTATGTCCAGTTTTTGCGGGCAAGGGCCGCAACAGTAACGGCAAGATGTGCATGGTACAAACGATGCCATACCGTCAACAACGTTTTTAAGAACAGCCTTTTCGGAGTCTGACATCGGGTCGCTTTTGCCGAACAGCTCAAGATTCTCCTTTAACTGTTCCATCGTTGTCATACCGCTCACTACTACAAATATATTCGGAAGCGACTGCAGGAAGCGGAATGCCCAGGACGCGGGCGTGTCGTTTGGCCGCACTGCTTTCAGCATGGCTTCCGCATCTTTACCGGGGTTGGCAAGCAAGCCGCCCCTGACCGGCTCCATTACAAAAATCGGGATATCATACTTTGATAGCACCTCGTATTTTTTGCTGCCTTCCTGTAATGACCAATCCAGATAATTGAGCTGTGCCAGTACAAACTCAAAGCAATCGTAACTATTTAAAAATTTGTCGATGGTTTCATAACGCCCGTGAGTGGAAAAACCAAGGTGCTTGATCCGTCCGGCTTTCTTTTGCTCAAGCAGATAATCTATTATGCCCATTTTCTCGTCTGTGTATAATTCATATGTTGTCTCGGAGACGTTATGGAGCAAATAGAAGTCGAAATACTCCACTCCGCAGAAATTCAGTTGGTCTTCAAATATTTCTGCTATGTTGTTGTAGGTTTTATTCCCCATACCGGCCCAGGCAAGGTCCATATATATTTTACCGTCAACTATTTCCATCATGTTGCCCGGCATTTTGTCAGCGATATACCATGTATCACGCGGGAATTTTGCCAAGGCCTTTCCCAGGATGCGTTCCGACCCGCCCGCATGATAGAAAAACGCGGTGTCGAATAAATTGACGCCGTTATTATACGCATGTTCAATTATTTCAATCGCTTTCGCTTCATCGATTTCCTCGTCGGTTTCATTTTTAGGCAGGCGCATACCACCAAAGCCAAGTGTCGAGAGTTTCAGGTTCTTAAACTCCTTGTATATCATTTTCTTCCTCCCTGTTATTTTATTATTACACACAATATGGTTAGGCACTTTGGTGAAAAATCGCATTCGGATTTAAATATTAACCCGGTTCTCCGACGGCTTCTTTTAAAGCTATTCCTATTTTTTCCCTGATTATCAGGTTTGCGTAACTGTCATATGACGTTTTCGATTTGTTTATTAATATGAGTTTATCTCCCCTGTAATGGGTTATCAACCCTGCCGCCGGGTAGACGTTCAGCGATGTGCCGCCGACAATCAATACATCCGCGTTGCGAATTGCGCTGATTGCTTTCGACATCACTGTTGAATCCAGCCCTTCTTCGTATAATACCACATCGGGTTTGATAACACCACCGCATGAGCATAACGGGATTGCGTCTGTTTCCAGTATTTTTTCCAGAGTGTAGCATTTATTGCATGACATGCAAAGATTTCTAAGAGCGGAGCCGTGCAGCTCCAGCACATTTCCGCTCCCTGCTTTTGTATGCAAGCCGTCAACGTTTTGTGTTATGACAGCCTTTAATATACTTCTCTTTTCGAGCTCCGCCAATGCATTATGCGCGTCATTAGGCATCGCATTCGGATAAAGCATTTTATCTCTGTAAAAACGGTAGAACTCCTCTGTGTTTTTTGAGAAGAAGCTGCGCGAGAGTATCGTTTCAGGCGGGTAACTGTACGTTTCATTATATAACCCGTCCGCACTGCGGAAATCAGGTATGCCACTTTCGGTGGATACGCCCGCTCCGCCAAAGAATACAATATTATCCGAGCTATTTAAAATGTCTCTTAGCCGCTTTATTTCTGTATTCATGCAAGCCCCCTCTTACGTAAAATGTCTCTTGGCCGCTTTATTTTTGTATTCATGCAAGCCCCTCTGTTTATATATCTTCAATCAAATACTTTATCGTTTTACTATTGCTTGTACAATCAATTATAACAGGGAGCCTTTTTTATGACAAGGAGCGAGGGGAACGGTGCTTAGGTGAGGGGGAACAGCGCTTAAAAGTTAATATATAACTCAATACCACTCCGGCGAACAGTAAAACATGAGCAAGTGTCCACCAGTCCAGCAGCACCGGCAAATTTCTCATATCCTGAGTGGACAGGAACAAAATGATTGCCGTAAATGCCAGAACGGGCGCTAACAATTCATAACTGGTTCCGGCATATTTCTCATCATCATATCTGCTTCCCATTCTCATGAATAAGCGCACAAACATCAATACCGCCAGAATTCCCCCTGCTATACTGAGAAGTAAATTTAGCAAAGCCCATACCGGTTGACCCGGCGTATTCCCTGTGAGCGTCGGGAAGCTTTGGATGAGCTGCTCTGCTTCCGGAGCATCTGCATCAGTTGTCTGCTCAAGTTTGCTGTCGGGCACAGATATATCAGGCTCACCAGTGTGAGTATTATGAATGCTTTCATCCGGAGAGGCATGCGGCGGTGGCGGGGTTGGTAGTGTTTGTACTAATGCGGGCGGTGGGGTTGATGTCAGTTTTGGCGTTGGCGGTGTTTGTTGTATTGGGGGCTGTTGTGTCGGGAGCTGTTGTGTCGGTGGTTGGGTCGGTTGCTGGGTCGGTGGCTGTGTTGGTGGTTGTGTCGGTGGTTGAGTCGGGGGCTGTTGTGTTGGTGGTTGTGTCGGTGGTTGAGTCGGGGGCTGTTGTGTTGGTGGCTGGGTCGGTGGTGGCTGCGTCGGTGGGGGCTGCGTCGGTGGGGGCTGCGTCGGTGGGGGCTGCGTCGGTGGCTGCGTCGGCGAGTCATCCGGTTCTGTACTGTCTGTTTCATCCGTATCCGTGTCGGGTATGGTATTTTCAACCAGTGTCAGACCGCTTGGGTTTATGTTCATATCAAAATTATTACTTATATATCCAAACTCCAAATATCCGTTTATTATGCTTTTAACATGATCCGGAGGTAATGATTTATTCGCAACCGGATACTCCGGCAGAGTTGTGCCGTTATGCAACTCTTTTAGCTCACCTAACATAATTTGCACTCCGTTGGTTGTACTATATTCCGAACAGTCCGTATAATCCTCAAGCCAGCACGGCCCTGCTCCAGCAACATTTCCTGAAAAAGCTACAGATGGAGAAATTTCAGCATTGGGATAGTTTATTATAAATATCCCGCCGCCGTCCCTTTCCGCTCTGTTTCCGCTTATTATGCCATCAGTCACTGTGATGCACCCGTCTGACCCGTAAATATATACCCCGCCTCCGTCTCTGGTCGAGTAATTCATATCTGCGGGAACTCCGCCGCCTATCACACCGTTTGTCATGTGGAAATTTCCAGCGTACACCCCTCCGCCGTTGCCAAACGCATTTGATGCTGATAATACCCGATTGCCGGAAATCACACCGTCCTCCATATTAAATGCCGTTGCAAACACACCTCCGCCCAGAAGTCCGGCTGTATTGTTCTTTATTTCACCGTTTCTCATAGTAAAGTCACCGTTGGAGTATACTCCGCCACCATACTGTGTAAGATTTTCCGAACCGTTTTGGCTTATTGCGCCATTTTGCATGGTGAACGAACCGGATGCTATATAAACTCCCGCACCGTTTCTGGCTGTGTTTCCGTCTGACCGGGCTAAGCCACCTATTGTGCCGTTTTGCATATTTAATGTGCTGCCTGCTGAGTATATACCTCCACCGTTACTTCCTGCGCTGTTACTGCATATACTCCCGCTTGAAAAGGTAAATACTCCATTGCTTATCAATAACCCTCCGCCGTTTTCACCGGCATTGTTTCCGCTAATCGTTCCGCTTTGCATAGTGAAGCCAGCATTATTTAGCACGGAAACACCACAGCCGCTGCATCTTTCATTCGTCGCAAGACCGGTACTAAGTGCTTTGTTGCCGCTTATTATCCCCTCTTCCATTAAAAAACTGCCGCTCGTGCTTACTTGAACACCCCCTCCGCCACCGGAGCCTAGTCCTGAGGCGGTGTTATTACTTATTACTCCGGACTTCATGTTAAAGGCTCCGCCATATGATACACAAACTCCGCCTCCGTCTCTCGATATATTGTTTTCGACAATTGATGAGCCTGAGAGCATATTAAACCTTGAGTTTATTCCGACAACGTTCACTCCACCGCCTTCCCATCCGGCAGTGTTGTTTTTGATTTCGCCGCCTTCCATGTTGAAAAGACCTTCGTTGACAACTCCGACACCACCGCCTGAGCCGGCTGTGTTATTGTTGATTGTTCCATTTTTCATAAGGAAATACCCGTGATTGATTAGTACACCCGTGCCGTTATTCCTGCTGATTTCGCCGTTGTTCATTGTGAAGGTTCCGCTAACATACACACCCGCGCCTGAAGCACCGGTATTATTTTTGATTAAGCCGCCTTCCATTATGAACTCTCCGTTTCCTATTGCACTCACACCGCCGCCGATTTCTCCTGTATTGCTGTCTGTTCCGGCTGTACCCCCTATAATGCCGCCTTTCATGATGAATTTGCCTCCATTGTTGATGTTAACACCACCACCATTGCCTTTACCGTTATCATATGCCGAGTTTCCGCTGATTACTCCTCCGGTCATGGTAAATATCCCGCCGTTGACATAAACACCGCCGCCGAGTTCAGCGCGGCTGTTGCGGATTTCAGCTCCGCTTTTAAGAGTAAGCGTACCACCGAAATTAACTTGTATTCCGCCTCCATACGAACCGCCGGAGCCGCTCCGGTTGCCGTTGATAATGATTGTTCCGCCACTGCCGCCTAATGTTAAATTGCCTGATGCCGCAATTACAAAATGGCGGTTTCCGCCTGTATTTTCTGTGCGGGTGTTCAGCTCTATGTTCTCTGAGCCTGCTTCCAGTGTAACTGCCCGCGCGACAGTTATAGGAGTGTTGGTTCTGTTTATGTCAGTTGTCATACCGGGGTCGCTGATTACAAGGTTATATACACCTTCTTCAATCCAGTCTTCTCCATCATTAATACCCGCCCGGCGGATAATAACCCTTGTGCCGGAAAAGGTTTGACTTTGATGAGACAGGGGTGTTCCAATAGCCATACGCAGCCGTTCCCAGTCGGACTCAACTGTATTATCAAGCTCTTCATACTCTGCATCATCTAATAACTCTTCTGCAAGCTCGACTGCTTCCTCTGCTGCTTCCTCACTTATATGTGTACTCAACAAATCTGTAAGGTTTTCTTCTATGGAGTCAACAGCTTCCTCGCATTGTACATCTTCGTCGCATTGTACGTCTTCGTCGGGAATTGTGATTTCTCCGGCTCCCTCGATTTCTTCCGGTTCTTCGTTTTCTTCTGCTTCCTCGGGCTTTTCTGCTTCCTCGGGCTTTTCTGCTTCCTCGGGCGGCTTTATTTCTTCGGGTTCTTCTGCTTCCCCGGGCGGGTTTGTTTCTTCGGGTTCTTTTGCTTCTTTTGCTTCTTCGGCAGGCTCCGCTTCCACTGCGCTTGCTTTAGCAATATAGTCAAGTGGTTCCGCATGCGGGAGTATCAATAATGCCAACATTAATATGCTGATAAGAATCGGCAGAACTCTGTTTTTAAGTATATTCATAATAATCCTCCTCTTTTTTGCATTTATCCACATAGTTTAAGAAGTGCTGCTTTGTCTAAAGCATTTTCATTAGCGAGAGTATGGCTCTCCTTTTATAACGTAAGGTATAAAGCTGCTTTAATGTCAATGAGCAACTTGAAAATGTTTTTTAAACTATTATGCCCCTTGCGTTGGTTTGACATAGCTTTGATTCTCAACGGTTTTGAAGGTTGCTTTATGCTCACAACGGGTTTTATTTGTCATTAAACCTTCAAGTAGCTTGAAGCTGCTGAGGCTGTACAGGGTTTAGGCTGCCGGGGTTGTTCAGGAGAAAAGCCGGGAAATAAAAAAATCGCTCCGAAGAGCGAGTTTTGTTGTAAGTGTTGCGGTTGGTCGGGTTTTTTTGTGTGGCTGACTTGAAATGTTTCTATCTACTCTCCTAAAACTTTATTGCAAAAAACCAAAAGCTCCGGAATCTTCTTCGTTATTGTATTATATAGTATTTCAACATCAAGCTTGCCATACTTATGGGCAAAGAATTTTCTCATACCACGCATTTCTCGCCATGGTTCTGAGCTATGTTCAGAGGTAAACTCATCACTTAACATGGTTGTTAGCTCTGTTATTTGGAACACTGCTAATGATACTGAGTATTTATAATCCTTATCAGACATTAAATCCTCAAGTGTATTCCCAAAACGAGATATCGATTCAGCAATATCATTGCAATAACTTGTAATATGTTTAATTATGTCAGCGTCACGCTCTTTCATATATCAACACCTCTTCGTTGCTTATCTTTTCTAGAAAGAAACTGTCTAGGCTTCCGGTAGTAATAACGTCAACCGATTCTTTAAGAGCATCTTCCAAATCCAAGTTAAATGCTGATAACATAAAGTAATCATCTATATCACCTTTATCAATGCGCAGGTCAATGTCACTATCTTTGGTTTGTTCTCCCCTTGCACAAGACCCAAATATAAATACTCTCTCTACACCATAATTCTTGGCAATTGGGATAATTATATCTTTTAATTCATTTGTAGAGTAACTTTTCACAATAATTTTCTCCTATAAAAAGCTGTCACAACTAACTCAATCTAATTATACCAAAGATTGTCTCACTTGGGGAGATGAATTTTCGCCATCAGGAAGGCCATCCGGCTTTGACATTGATTTACTTTTATATACAGCATCCAAGCGTAAGTAGATTGCGTAAATTTGTGTTCAAATGTCCTGTATTTTCCACAGTAGTTGCAACAGAATATTTCCTGTGTTATATTCGCTTCTAATTAATGATATAATCATTTCGTTACACTGTAGCAATATGGCAAGGGTGTGTACATTTGTACTTGCGGAAGGCTTGGAATAGTTAAGATAGAAAAGTATTGGCAAAGGAGATATGCAAGATAAATGACAAAATATCATGATGTTAATCCGCAGATAATCACCTATGTACACCAAAACATCTTGCCAATATACGACAGTTTTGACAATGCACATAACCGCGAGCACGTAGACAGGGTAATAAAAAACAGCCTTTCAATTGCAAAGGATTACTGTGTGGATATTGATAAGGTGTATGTAACGGCAGCTTATCATGATGTTGGATTATCGCAAGGGCGTGAAGACCATGAAAGGCACTCTGCGATTTATCTGCTTGCCGATTTTAAGCTAAACAAATGGTTCTCTGTTGATGACATGGTCTTGATTTCCGAAGCCATTGAAGACCACCGTGCTTCTAATATACAAGAACCGCGCAATATATATGGAAAAATCGTGTCGGATGCAGACAGGGATCTTGATTACACAATGGTATTAAATAGGGTTATCCGGTATAGCTTAGAGTACTTCCCGAGCTATACCCCGGAGGAGCATTTTAATCGCACCTATTTACATATACAGGATAAATGTGGCGAAAATGGTTACCTTAAAATATGGCTCGACACCGAACCCAACCGTAGCAACCTGATGAAGATCAGAAACGCTTTATCAGACCCGGACAGGTTTAAAGCCGATTTCATGCGCATTTTCAAGAGCGGAGAAGTTTATTAAGTAAATAGGGCTTCCGATTATAAGCGATGCTCTGCTTTTATTAATCTCGGTTATGTGAATTGTCTATATTTGCTGCCATAATTAACTGTTTCCATTATATAAACAACTTTAGAGTATAGTCTTGAATACCCGCATTGATATGATATAATACATTTAAAGCATTTATGAGGAGTGATAACTAATGGTTAAACAGGTTGCGATAGACGGGATACTCACCCTTCCCGATACATCAACATGGGATGATATAATGTACTTTTTATATGTTAATCAAAAACTTGATAAAGGCTTAGATGATATAGAAAAGGGTGCTGTATACACTAAGGAAGAGGCACGTGAATATATACGCAACAAGCAATGAGTGCTGTAATATGGACACAGACAGCACTGGATGATCTTGCTGCTATTAAAGAGTATATCGCCCGAGATTCTGTTTACTATGCAAATAAGTTTATAGACGATGCATTTAATGCTACAGATAATCTTGAGGTTTTTCCTGAAATGGGAAGGGTGGTGCCAGAAGGAAACGACCCATGCATTAGAGAGATTATTTTTGGTTCATATAGGATTATGTACAAAGTAGATGGAAACAATTGTTATATTACTACAATAATTCACGGAAAACGCCTTTATATACCGGAAGAAATAGAGATAATTTCAGAAGATTAGTATAATATTTATTAACACTCTGATGTGTTGGCTTTAGTTTTGGAATTAAATTAGAGTATTGGAATTCAATGACAACGCTGTTGAATCGGCTAATTTTTATGTCCAAATTTGTGTTATACCAGAAAGGTATCTTTTAGATTGATTCCACATAGCAATCTTTATTTATGAGGTATAAAATGAATAATGATGTAATTGATGTCATAATGTCGCGAAGGAGTGTGCGAGAATATAAACCGGAGCAAGTTGATGAAAAACTATTGACTGCGGTCATTGAAGCAGGTCGGGCAGCTCCAAGCGGCGGAAATGCACAACTCACTCATTTTATTATTGTCCAAAATCCTGATGTATTGCAGGAAATGATTAGAATATCAAAGATTGAATTTGCGAAAATGATTCCCGATGAAAATACTTACTACGCGTTAAAAAGCACCATTGAACACGCACACAAGCCTGATTTCCATTTTAATTGGCTTTGGTTTGCTCCAACTCTGATTATAACAGCACATAAAAAAGGGCACACAAATGCAATGGCTGATTCTGTTTGTGCAATACAAAACATGACAATCGCTGCTGAAGCTTTAGGATTGGGTAGCTGCTATATAAATCCGCTTCATTGGTTAGATGATAGTGAAAGGTTTCGCGAATATATGTACACTTTAGGCTTCGGTAAAGACGAAACAATAACAGCTTCTCTTGCTCTTGGATATCCTGTAGAAAAATCACCAGCAAAGCCTTTGCTGCGTGATGGTAACCCGGTCACATATATAAGATAATAGGCAAACTGCCGTCTAATTGTAAAAAAACTATAATCGCGGGTATGGAGATTATCAATGATTGAATTATATGATGAGTGTATATTAAAAGATTTAATGAGTATATTGAATCCGGATACGCAATCAAGCGGAGTTGTTGATATTATCGGGCAGCGAAAGCAGATCAACGTATTTGGACCTGAGCAAGTTGACGACTTTGTTAAGCAGGTTAAAACGAGTAGTGCAATTTTCCCTGCTGTTGCCTTAACACGTGGTAAAAATTGTTGTACTCCGGCACAAGAGCGAACAAACAACGATGTTGCATCAGTTAACATTGCATACTCATTGACAATTATAACAACTGACGATAGAGAACAACGGTCTATAAAAAATGTAATAAGTGATAATTACATACCGAAAAAACGTCTCATTATAAAGCAACCAAAAGATAGTGGCAAAGAAATAGATTTTTATGTTGAATATATTTTAAAAACATATGAAATCGGGTCAATAGATGTTTCATATGTTGAGTCCGGTAAATTATATCAACAAATATTGGAAGTGGTTGCTCTTGATTGTTTATTACCATCGACAGACGAGTCGGCTAATAAATCTATTGAAAAGAAAACCATGCGAAATAAGTCACATGAGCTTCAGATTCTTGAAAGTATTATTCAATGCTTTAGCGAAATCAACAGATTTACTAATGATGGTAAAGAAATAATAAAGGTTGTTATCAGCAGAAAAGATGATTATGGTAATGATGTTGATGAAGATTATTCAGGTACTTTTACCACTCACTCTAAAGATGAAGAAATATTCCCAACAGAGGAACTAACTTTAGCATCTGAAACAATAAAAACAGGTAAGGTAATGAGTCCAACAAAAGAAATAATAGAGCGTGATTATCCGGAACCTATTGTTAATACACCGGATGGCTTTTTAACAGCAATGTCTGAGAAACGCACTGCACGACGTGAAGCCGAATTAGCTTGGGCAAAATCAACGCCGGAATGGCAAGCTTATATAGTTGAGATGGATGCATATTATGATGCGTTAGAGGCGCAAGCTGAAAATGCTTATCAATTAGCTATGCAAAATTACAATGATGTTGGTTTAAAGCAAAATGCTAATTATGATGCAGCAAAAAAATTGCTTAGTGAGCATTATACATGTGTAAAAGAGTATGTTGCTAAAATGGAATTTGAAAAAGACAGGTTACTGTTTGAAGCGAACATACCTGTTACACTACATAGGTTAAGTTCAATAAAATCACTCCATAATATAATGAAAGAATCTGATTATGATATAGAATCTGCTATTAAATTATGTGAAATGCAACAAGAGCGTGACCAACAAAAATCAAATGAATGGCGTGAGAATATCGATAATGTTTTTTATGGTATGGAAAGTCAGCCATATCAGGATGATTATTACTCAGAACCATCACAAGGCTCGTCGGGGGGTGGGTTTTTAAGTGGTATGTTGCAATCGGCAGCAGGCACAGCGATAGGAACTTCCGGCACCAGAAAAGAACTTAGAAGACAAACAGAAATGATGGAAGACCAGGAACGAGAACGAAAACGTCGTGCTGATGACGATAGATATTATGAGAGGAATAGAAATAATCAAATGCGTTCAGAGATAATCAGGCAAAATCAAGAACGTCGTCGGAAAGGGTTGCCTGATTTACCTGTGCCTCCGGGAGATTACAGATATTAATAATATCCGGACTGAGTACTAATTGTAAAAGAACAACCAAAACAACCTCGATCGCTCATTGAACTAAGTCTTTCGGGGTTGTTTTATTCAAATGATAATAAAAGTCCAGGGTAACACTAATTTTTAACTCTGGGGGATAAGCCTGTAACTATCAATGATTTGCTGTTATCAGAAATAGAATCGGGTAATAAACAAATTTCGGTTTGTTTATTACCCGATTTGGTGGGCCTTCACGGACTCGAACCGCGGACCGACCGGTTATGAGCCGGTTGCTCTAACCAACTGAGCTAAAGGCCCTCGCAGCATGTTAATGCAGGGTATTATGCGAGGTATAATTCAAGCGGAGTCATACTAGCATAATTCCTTAGAAAATGCAATAGTAAACTTAAAAAACATGCCGTACCGTGACATATGCAAAGGTGTTGTTGCAAAACAACCGGTCATAGTTTAAAATGTATAAACAGAAGATTTTGAGGTTATTTGGAAAGAGAGAGGTTACTCTATGAATTGTAATAATTGTGGCTCAATCGTAACTCCCGACAGTAAGTTTTGCACCAACTGTGCTGCTGCTGTGCATGCCGATGATACTCCTGCTCAAGCAGAACCTGCACAGCCTGCTCCGCAGGAGCAGCCGGATCAGGCGGATGCTCAGATGTCACAACAGCCTGCGCCGCAGGAGCAGCAGACATATCAACAACCGCAGGATATTGCACAGCAATCTTACCAACAACCCGCACAACCGGACGTCTATAATCAGCAGGTCTATACACAACCTGCACAACCGGATGCATATGGTCAATATCCCTCCTATACGCAGCCCGCGCAGCAGGACGTCTATAGTCAGCAGGCTTATACACAGCCTGTGCAACCGGATGCATATGGGCAATATCCCTCCTATACGCAGCCCGCGCAGCAGGACGTCTATAATCAGCAGGCTTATGCGCGACCTGCACAACCGGATGCATATGGGCAGCAGCCTTATCAGCCTCCCCCACCGGCAAACCCCGTCAAAAATAAGAAAGCCGGGATGATTGCAACCGTCATTTCCGCCTTTGTTCTTTTGGGCGGAGCTGCTGCTGTATATTGGTTTTTCTTTATGGGTTCGCCGGAGGCAGCCACCGCCAACGCTTTTTCAAACCTCGGCGATGAGTTTAATCAACGTATTCACGGCACACCGCTTGAGGCGTTTGGAATGTTGGCTGAGAGCCTTGAAAATGGTTCACTAACCGTTGATTTCGATTATAGCGACATGTGGAGCAATACATACGGCAAGTTTACACTGCTTTCAGATGCGGAGCGGGGTGATTACGCAATAGAAGCCGGTATCTCCGCCGATGGTTTTTACGTTGATTTCGATTTCTATATTAATCAGGAACGCGCCGCTATACGCGTACCGCTAATCGATAACAACTTTTATGGTATTACATTTGCTTCCTTCAGAAGTGATTTTCGCTCGTTTGCCAACTCGCTGAGCGACTCGTTCGGTTATATGTTTGGAATCAACCAACAGGAAATCGATATGATAGGCGAGTCTGTCGGTGAGTTTGTTGACTTGATTTCCGGTTTTATGCGCAGCAGCGGAAGTCCTTCAACTATATACGGGGAATATGACCGGGTAGTCAGCGATTTCCTGGATCGGGTTGATTCCAGCACCAGCAGCACCAGTATAACCTCCGGCGGCAGCAGCGTAAGCGTAACAAAAGTTGAGTATGTCATAACAGACCGTATGTTTATCGAGTTTCTTGAGGATTTATTGAGGGCTGCCGAAAACGATGAAAATGCAAGAGACATATTTTTAGCAATAGATGAGTATCAAGCTGCTATTGATCCGTGGTACAGAGGTTCGAGTTGGGACGATGCTCTCAGGGATATGCGCAGTGCAATACGCGAGCTTGACCGCAGCCTTAAGGGCAATATAACTTATGCTCTGTACATCGGCAGCGGTGACAGGCTTATGCTTTTAGAAGTCGATGCCGACCTTGAGTTTGACAGAGAACGGGCACAGTTTAACATCTCGCTTGACCTTGGGGCTTCGGCACATGACCTCTGGGTGTTTAAAATAAGCGTCGATGACGGCCGGAACTCTACGACCGGTATTATCGAATGGGAACGCAGCGAATCCCCGCGCGGCGGCGGATTTACGTCTCTTAGATTTATTGATGAGTCCAGATGGGGGGATACTACATCAGAAATATTGCTTGATTGGACGGATAACGGTTATTTCACCTTGTCGTTTGCAGATGATTATTATCAGGAGACGCTGCTTAACGGCACATACACAAGCAATAACAACGGTTTCCGGCTTGTTCTCGATGACCCGTTCATTTCACCCTATTGGGGTGAGAGCCTGAGAATAGAAATATCAACTACTGCTCAAAGCGGACCGATACCCCAAATCAACTACATTAATATTTCTGACTGGGGTATGACGTTAATGGATAGCCTGGAAGAACTCTTCAATGAGATGTTCGGCTTTGGCAATCCTCCTTACCCGCCCGGTCCGGATATACCCGAACCGCCGCCTCTGCCGGCTCCGCCTCCGACACTGCCTCCGCCCCCGGGAACCAGTGAATTGTACTATGACCTAATCGGCGAATGGGAGTTTTCATCCGGTAACTTAACTTATTTCTTCTGGAATTCCGGTCACATTGAGTTCAGCCCTGACGGGATAGTCGCTAACTATGACGACAATGATGGGGGTTTCTGGTATTTAGACGGCAACACTTTAACTGTAGAGCTTGAGTACGGTTTCAGCTACGTCTTCACAGTTGAATTAGTTGGAGGCAGGCTTTCGATAACCGACCGCGATAATGACACGGGGTTCTTCACGCGAAGGAACTGATAATATTTATAAATTAGCAAGAGCCTGATGAATAATCAGGCTTTTTGCTATGGCAATATTGAATTTTCTCCTATCGTTGACAATCGTACAACAGGAATCATATGCAATCTCTGATAATCTTGTCACTTATCTGTTTGCATGATATAATATTGTCCTTAAAATGCATTGATTTATACTGTAATTATGCCTCGAAATCTTATGATTATCGAAAGCGGGGAATCCGTACATGAAACTTAGCATTTCTAAAAAAATAATTTTTATTTCGGTTGCGGGTGTTATTGCTTCCAGTATAATCATACTTCTTTTAGGTTCAAACTTGACAAGCCGCCTTTTTTACAGCTCTCTTGATAACGATATGCATGCCATGCAGGCTTTGGTTGCAAATATGGTTGATGACGAAGAAATCAGGTTAAAACAGAACATCAGGATACTTGTCACGATGCCTCAGTTTGTGGATGCGGTGCACGAAAGGGATATAGACGTTATCAGAGAAAATGCAGGTATCATCAGAGAGCAGTTTGAATATGATTTAGTCACGGTCACTGACGCTCAGGGTATTGTTCTGGCAAGAGGTCACTCGGACAGAGCGATGGATGATATCAGCAGCCGTCCGATGATGGCGGCAGCGTTGAGCGGGAATTTATCATCCGGTGTTTATTATGACGCTACCGCCGAGGTGCCTTTTTCCATACGTGCTTTCTCGCCTATCTATAAAGATGATGCTTTTATCGGAGTTTTGAGTATCGGCATCAATGTTGCTTCCGATGCTTTTGTTGACCAGGTACATAATATAACAAATATGCATTTCTCTATTTTTTATGGTGACACCCGTTATGCGACAAGCTTTGTTGATGAAGAAGGCAACAGGCTTGTAGGAACGAGAAAGGATAATGAGCAGATAGCCGACAGGGTATTAAACGGCGGAGAAATCGTGATAGACCAAAGTGATATTCTGGGTGAGCAGAATATGGTTGCGATGTGGCCGATCATTGAAGCTGACAACAATAAAATCATTGGTATGTGGGGTATAGCACTGCCGATATCCGAGCATGTCGACGGAATGAATAATGCTATGATGTTAATCACCTTTATTTCATTAGGCATCATGGTTATCTTTGCTTTGTTCGCAGGATTGCTGGGCAGCAGGATTGCACGCCCGGTACGCGGTGTAACCAGCTATGCTATGCAGGTTGCGGCAGGTAATCTTGATACTCCGCTCGAGGTGCATAGCAGGGATGAGGTAGGGCTTCTTGTCGGCGCGCTGCAAACAATGATTTCAACGCTCAAGGAGCGCATACGCGAAACTGAGGAGTTGAACGCACAGGTTCTTCTTGATGTGGTTGAAACCAAACGGTTGATGGGTGAGGTAGAGCGTCAGCGAAGCACGGCCGTCAAAGCAAATAAGGCAAAGAGTTATTTTCTCAGCACTATGAGCCACGAAATCCGCACACCTATGAATGCTGTTCTGGGCATAACGGAAATCCAACTGATGAATGAGTCCCTCAATCCTGAAATAAGAGCGGATTTTGAAAGAATCTATAATGCGGGCTACCTGCTGCTCGGAATTATCAATGACATCCTCGACCTTTCAAAAATAGAAGCGGGGAAGCTGGAGTTATCCCCGGATAAATATGATGTGGCAAGCATGCTCAGCGATACGGCACAGCTTAATGTGCTGCGGATAGGGAGTAAGCTGATTGAGTTTGAGCTATGCGTTGATGAAGATGTGCCTGCTACCATGTTTGGCGACGGGCTTCGTATAAAGCAAATACTTAACAACCTGCTTTCAAATGCTTTTAAATATACGGATGCGGGCTGTGTCAAAATGTCAGTCGAGGTTGACAGCCGGGACTGTGTTGATGATGATGTGATGTTGATTGCAAGTGTGAGCGATACCGGGCGAGGCATGACAAAGGAACAGCTTGACTGCATCTTCGATGATTATGCCCGTTTCAGCATTGAGTCTGAGAAGTTTGTCGAGGGTACGGGGCTGGGTATGAGCATCACCAATAATCTGATTCAATTAATGAATGGTAAAATCGATGTCGAAAGCGAGCCGGACAAAGGTTCAACATTCACTATATCCATACCACAGCAAAAGGTTGGCGATGAGACGCTTGGCAAGGAGATGGTCGATAATCTGCGTCTTTTCCGCGCAAGCAGCAGAGCGCGTGTAAGGCGGGCGCAAATAGTGTTTGAGTCCATGCCATATGGAAATGTTTTAATCGTGGACGATGTTGATTCGAATATTTATGTTGCGAAGGGTCTTATGGCTCCGTACGAATTAAACATAGATTCGGCTGACAGAGGGCTCGCCGCCATTGAGAAAATTAAGAACGGGAATATATATGATGTAATATTCATGGATCATATGATGCCGGAAATGGACGGCATAGAAACAACAAGACGGTTGCGTGATATGGGGTACGCCGAGCCTATCGTTGCGCTTACAGCCAGCGCGGTCGCAGGTCAGGTCGATATGTTTTTAAGCAACGGATTTGACGACTATATCTCAAAACCGATAGATATACGCCAGATGAATCTTATCATGAACAAGTATGTACGTGACAAGCAGCCTCCGGAGGTGTTGGAAGCTGTGCTTCGTTTTAAGGAAAATGAAGAGAAAAAGAAAGCCGCTATGAATAATCCGGCTGCCGGGTCGGCGCAGAGCAAAACTTCGGGGCTTTTAGACAAGGAAATAACCGGACTTGATATTTTACGCGGGCTTGAGCGATACCACAATGACGAAGAGGCATATATAAGAGTTTTAAATGCGTTCTCTATTGCTGTAAGGGATATGCTGGGGTACATAAAAGCTGTTCATACGGACGAACTTACCGACTATAAAATAAAGGTCCATGGCATAAAAGGGGCATGCTATGATGTTTTTGCCGATCAGCTTGCCAAATATGCACAGGAGCTTGAAAATGCTGCGAATGCCGGCGACATCATATATATCAGCGAACATAACTCGCAGTTTATTAATATTGCGCAGGAGTTTCTTGACAATATTGATAACATGCTGTCAGCTTATAATGCCGAAAAAGCCGGTGCAAAGGTTAAGCCGAAAAGGGATAAAATCGACAGTGAAGCGATTTCAAATTTACTTATTGCCTGCAGGGATTATGATATGAGCAGTGTTGATAGCGCAATGGAGCAAATCGAAATATATGAGTACAAGTCTGATTATGAGCTGTCAATCTGGCTGCGGGATAATGTCGACCAAATTAATTTTGCAGAGATAATAGACAGGATAGGGAGTATAGAAGAGGACACGCAGGTATAGGGTGTTTGCAATGCGGAGCTTTTGCCGTTGTAGTGACAATCAATGATGAAAGGATTTTAGTATGGGTGATGCAAGGAGAAAAATTGTTATTGTAGATGATGTTAAGTTCCATCTGCTCTCTTTAAAGGAAAGCATGAAAAGGCATTACGATATATACCCCGCGCAATCAAAGGACGAGCTTTTTGATATTCTTAAGTCGTTAAAACCCGAGTTAATATTGCTGGATATAAACATGCCTGAAAACGACGGTTTTGAAATATTGAATGTACTCAAATCCGTCGACCTTTATTCCGATATCCCGGTTATGTTCCTGACTTCTCAAAAGGACAAGGAAATTGTTAAAAAGGGAATGCGCGCAGGAGCAGTAGGATTTATTTTCAAACCCTACTCAGAGGCTAATCTTGCCGAACGGATTGAGAATGAGATAAATCCTGAACTGCGGGCGAAAAGAATGCCGGTTATTCTTGCCGTCGATGACAGCCTGAGTACATTAAAATCTATAAACACTCTGCTGTGCAATGAATACAAGGTTTGTACGCTGCCGAAACCGGAGCATACAAAAGAGCTTCTTAAATCCCTGACGCCGGACTTGTTTCTGCTCGATTGCAATATGCCGGTTATGAGCGGATTTGACTTAATACCTGTTATAAGGAGTTTTCCCGAGCATCATGAAACCCCTATCATTTTTTTGACATCCGAAGGAACAATGGACAATGTTTATGTCGCTTTAGATAACGGTGCTTGCGACTTTTTAGTAAAACCCATCGACGAAGACATCCTGCGAAGTAAGCTCTCGACGCATTTAAAGGATTTTGAGATACTGCGGCAGATTAGAGCATGTTTGCATAAATTTTGAAGGGCCTGTTTAAAATACCAGACCGGTGGCTGCCGCCAGTGAGAGTAAGACCGTCGCAGCAATCAACAACGGAAGCGAGTACCGGAACATAAACTTAAAATAGTGGTTAAACGGGACATTGAACAGTTCCGCCGTACCAAGGTTTGTAGCGCCCGGATAAAGCAGGTTTGTGAAGTTGAGTCCGATTGTGAAGGCACTTATCAATATAACTCCACCGCCGACCTGACCAATTGCTTGGCCTACAAACAGAGCTGCAACCACTGCGCCAAGAATCGGCATTGAGATTCCCGCAACGCCGCTTGTTGATTGGAGTGCAAGACCGATAAGCAGATATGCTAAAATAGTAAACGGCGCAAATGTCCAAATAGGTACATTTTGCAAGGCGTTTGATATCCAATAGACCAGCGTTACCGACATTCCCTCCGACGAGCTTCCCATAACAATTGCGATTCCCCGGGCAATCGACAACACGATAACCACACCAAGGAGATCCTTCGCACCGTTCAAAAACTCACTGATGAAATCATCTACTTTTATACGGTTAATCAGCATCAGTATGATTGAGCCTATAAAGAACAATACCGAAAATTCATCAAACCCCCATGAACCAAACGGCGTTTCATGACTCGCTCCGAGAAAATCTCCTAGAAACGGAACTGCTGCAAGAGCATTGAAGGGTGCGTTGATAATATTGTTCAGGGTATCTCCGCCAATATCCTGCCACGGAACATAGCCGACTATCAAAGTGACAATCATAATAATAAACAATATTGTTGAAGCCATGCGCCTGGGAGTCATCTCAGGTATTTCTTTTTGTTCTCCGCTTGCGTTTGTTCGAACTCCTTCAACGCCGTATAAAACCGATTTTTCCGGGTTATTTTTTACTTTCGCACCGTATTTTATCAGCATAATAGCAGAAATGATGTACAGAACTGCAAATAATACTAAGCGCAGCACTATACCGGAGCCCATGGTCATATCCGGGTTTCCGATGGCTGCTACGGCTGCTCCTGTTGCAAAAGGATTGACGACCGAAGCCATATTACCCACCGTAGCTCCAATAAACAACACGGAAAAGCCCATCATAACATCGTATCCCGCAAGCACGAACATTGGTATAACAACAATAGAGAATGCCAGAATTTCCTCCCAAAAGCCAAATACGGTACCCATGAGGGCGCAGACAAGGGTCATAAGTGCAATGAGTACACTGCCTTTTAGCTTTTTCAACATTCTCCCGATTCCGGCTTCCAACCCGCCTGTTGCACTCATTACATTTAGAAATCCGCCTGCAATGAGCAATGCGATTCCAACGCCGCTGGCACTTTGGAAGCCCTGGATCGGAGCCATCAGGATATCCCATAAACCGTACGGCTGCGGTCCGGCGGCGAGTTCAACTACTCCATATTCGTTCATCCTCGCGTTATAGACAACATCCCCCGTAACCGGGTTACGCACGGATACAGGGATAAAATATGTAAGAACTACGACAATAAACAGGGCGAAAAACATAATGACGTATGCGCTTGGCATTTTAAATTGTTTCTTTTCTTTTTTTTCCTTCACAGCTCGTCACCTCAATTTTTTAATCTATTGCCAGTAGCTCAAATGCTCTTGCATATATTTCCATGGCTGTTTTTATATCCGCTATATCGGCGCTCTCATTTGCCTGGTGCTCTGTCTTACCTTCGCCGGGCATGAGCGCGCCAAAAGCGATAATGTTATCCATGCTGCGCGCAAATGTTGCGCCGCCTGTTGAAATCGGTTGCGATTCCATATCGCCTGTTACATCTTGATAAGCTTTCATAAGTGATTTAACAAGCGGCGTGTTAACGTCGATATATAACGACCGCAGGTAATCAAACTGCTCCACTTTTACGCCATATGCTTTTCCTGCTTCTTCCAGAGCTTTATCCACTTTTTCCTTTTCATAAGTAACCGGGAAGCGGATGTCTATGCCGACTGTTTGCAGTCCCGGCTTAAAATCCACGAGGCCCACATTAAGTTTAAGCTTCCCTGACACGGAATCGGAGACTTCTCCGAATATTTCCACACCAAACGGGTCATTGGCTTTTTCGTTTAAAAAACGGAGCATAGTGCCTGTTTCGCCCGATTTGACTAATGCCTCCGTTAAATGGATTATGGCATTTACGCCTTCCTCCGGCACCATCGCATGAGCAGCCTTGCCTTTTGCGACCAGCCTGTTACCGGCTTTTTCATATTTATACCCAAGGCTGTCCATTACTGCGGCAATTTCGTCTGTATAGGGTACGCTCGCTTTGTCTGCAACCGCATTATATGCGGTGCCACCTTTAAAATCCGCCGCGTTTTCGTCATTTGCAATCAGGTTATATTCCACCAGTCCTTTTTCGGCATATAATAGCGGGAAGTCTGCATCGGGTGTGAATCCATATGAGGGATGCTCTTCTTTTTCGATGTATTTTTTGACCCCGCGCCAAAGCGATTCTTCATCTGTGCAGAAAATGAACCTTATGCGTTTGTTTAACTTTACTCCGTTGTCAAGCAGTATTTTGAGTGCATACATAGAGGTGAGCATCGGCCCTTTATCGTCTATTACGCCGCGCCCGTAGAGCATTCCGTCCTTTTCGGTCAGTTCAAACGGAGGGGTATCCCAGGCGTCAGTGTCATCCGCCGGGACAACATCCAGGTGTCCGAGTACTCCCAGGATTTCGCTGCCTTCACCGATTTCCGCATACCCATAATAGCCTTCCGGGTCAATCGTTGTTTTGAGTCCGAATTCCTTTGCGATTTGCAACGCTGTTTCCAGCGCTAATTGCACTCCCGCGCCAAACGGTGCATTATCTGCTGCCGGCGCGTTTTTGCTGTCTATTGCTATAAGCTTTGCCAGGTCTTTTTTATACTGCGGAAAATACGATTCAACTGCTGCTTTTACATCAAAATGTTGCATACGGTCACTCTCCTGTAATTTATATAGAGGTTCTTCCTCAGTGCTTATATACTTTCGGTAAGTTGCTATAATAATGCCTATATTGTTGATATTATACAGGCATATCTACGCAAACGCAATCTAAAACAATATAGCAACTGTTGTGAACAATTCACAGTGTGATATACTGGGCAGGCATGGTTTATCTTTTATTTAGCAGGTAATGCGGTTATGGATATTAATACTAAGGATAATAAAAAAGTCAGAATCGAAACTGAGCGTTTGGTTTTGCGGTGCTTTGAGCTGTCCGACATAGGGGCAATGTACCATAATTGGGCAAGTGACCCGGAGGTGGTACGTTTCATGTGCTACGATGTTTGCGAGAGTTTGGATGATACGCGAAGGCATGTAGACCAATGGCTGGAGTATTTTAACGGGTTACCGGACGGCTCATCATGGTATCTGTTTTCAATAGAGTTAAAATCCAGTGGCGAGTTAATCGGAACCATTGACTTTTATGAAAATGACCGCGAGGCGCGTGCTGCCGAAATTGGTTACCAGATTGGCAGAGCCTGGTGGGGAAACGGTTATGCCACCGAAGCTTTGCGTGCTTTGATTGATTACTGCTTTGAAAGCGTTGGTTTAAAAAGGTTGTGGGCTGACCACAACTCAAAAAACACCGCCTCGGGAAAAGTCCTGCTTAAGGCGGGAATGCTCTACGAGGGTACCGCACGCCAGAGCTATGTGAGAAAAGGCCAGTTAGTGGATAAGGTCAGTTATGCTGTTCTCAAAGATGACTGGCTGGCAGGGAAGTTTAAAGGAAGCAAATAAGTGTGCTGAAAACAAGCCGTCAGTTTTGAAGATTTAATTTGCTGCTTAGAGCTGCCGCAGTCATTTCCGCCCAGCTATAATTTGCCATGTACTCCCCGCAGTAAGCATTGACGGCTGCAGGCACCATATCCAGCATTTCGTAATAGTCGCAGCTAACCTTTTCTTTGTCGACTGAAATTTGATTCCAGCTTTTATTGATTATTTCACCAAGATTATATTCCTTAAGGGATTTCATCATTTCTGATATTGCCGCTTGTATTTGATTTCTCAGCGATTTGTCATAGGGCTTGTCCTCCCAGAGAACAGCGGCGACTTCAACCGGTGACGCAGATGTGCCTCTGCGGTCTATGAGGTAAGCGAACAGCTCTTTTGACCTTGCGCTTACAAATCTGAGCGGCACTCCGTCTACAAACGCTTCAAAGTTCCCAAAGGTCTGCACCCGCACCCTTCCGTTTGATTCTATCGGGACAGGATAGCGCAAATTTTCAAGCTCAAGCTCTACTTTTTCCTTTGTAACCGGTTTCATTATATATCCGCTTGGATGGAGCTCCATTGCATCCAGTGCGTATTGGGAGTAGCCCGTGACGAATATAATATTTGTCTTCGGGTTGATTTCCTTGAGATTCATTGCAAAAAGCAAGCCGTTCATTTCCGGCATTTGAATATCAAGGAATGTAACATCCACCTTATTTGATTTAGCGAATTCAAGCGAATCATCCACTGTAGAAAAGCCTTCAACAAATGCCTCCGGCACAGCATCCCGGATAGCTTGCATGAGGGTGCTTAACGCACGGCGTTCATCATCTACCGCAAGAATTATCATAATGCATCCCCCTTAGGAATTTTGATATTGACCCTTGTTCCTATACCGGGTCTGCTGTAAGTGGTAAGCGTACCGCCACACATAGAAGCTAAACGATTTTTTGCATTCTCGATGCCGATTTGGCTTTTATCAGTGCTTTTCAAAGCGTTTGTATCATATCCTATACCATCATCTATAACAGTTATAATATGCTCTGTTTCCGTTTCTATTGTGCGTATTCTTACCGTTCCTCCGCCCGGTTTATTAAACAATCCGTTGGATACGGCACTTTCAACTATGGGTTGAATCGATAATATAGGAACCTTAAAATTTACTGCATTAATGTCGTAAACCGTCTGCAGCTTTTCCTCAAAGCGAAGCTTTTCCAGCGATAAGTAATGCTTTATGTGTTTAAGCTCTGTTTCAAACGGAACCGGCGTTTTTTGTTTGAGCGAGCCTATGTTGACACGCAAATAATCCGAAAACGCAACCAGAGCTTTCTGCGCTTCCGGGTTTCCTTCACATAAATCGCTTATCGCTGTCAGCGAATTGTAGATAAAATGCGGTTGTATCTGGCTGAGGATAGTGGTAATCCTGCTCTGCGTCAATTCTTGCTCAAGCTGCTCAATGGCTATGTCGGCAAGACGTTTGTTGTGTATATTAATGAATATAAGAAAAATTGATATGACCATCCCAATGCCTATAAGAAATGTGCCGGGTATTAATATTTGAATAGTACCCAAAATAACCGGCGGGAGCTGAAACAGGTAAAAATATATGTTTATGCCTTTGACCGGGCGTAAAGCAGATTTATTTTTAGTCGTGATCCCTATCAGGATATATGAGTATATCGAATATCCGTATATGACAAGCCATGAGAGCCACATATAATCGCCCCGGTGGTATATGTTATGCGTGTCAATATAGAAAATTAATCCGGTTAGCTGCGAGGTAATGACAAGTAATGCATTTAGCACAAGCGGTATGCCATATATCCACAACCGCTTTTTTAAGTCGCCCGTGTCTCCGTATGCCTTGTAATCACAGTAAAGAAGCCACAGGAAGGTCGTAGCGGGGAGAAGTACGAAGTAACCTGTGCAAACAATTATATTTACTTCCCTGTTATATGGAAAATCCGGAGACATAACAAAGTAAGACACTGTGTCAAAAAGCAGAAACAGCAATACTGATATTTGCATGTACTTAAAAAGTTTTAAATCAGTATGCTGCTTAATGCTATGCCTGCGTGTGTTGTAATACATAAAGCACAGGATAATGAACCCCATTATGTTCGCGCCGACACAAAGAGCAGTTGTCACACTTTACCCCCTTAGAAACGAAGCCGACATTGTTGCTTCAACAATATACCTTTTATAACCGGTTCTCACCTCGTTTGTTTTCTCCTGATATTATTGTGTCAACAGTATTGATTTAATGTCACGCCTTATTTGTTCAATATAATTATACAGACTGAACAATATAAAATCAAACGAAATTCGGCAGGTATAAACCCGCAAGGTCAGTGTAAGGCATGAGTTATGAACTTTTTGTAAACTCATGCCTTTTTTTGTTTTTCCAGTGTGCTTTCCGTGTACTTAGGCTTTTAAAATGTTAATTAAACCAGTTTAAAAGGGTTACGGGTTATCGTAGGTGAGGGGATATGAAACAAAAAAAATTCTTAGCGGTTATTTTAGCAGTCTTGTTAATATCACAGCATTTTCCGGCAATTGCATATGCAGCAGACGCTGTCGCTCCTGTTGAACCGGTCGATGTTCAACATTCAGAGGAGCAGAGCGGTGCGTCGCATACGGAGGAACCGGGTGATGAGCTGCGCACGGAAGAATCTGGCGGTGCGTCGCATACAGAGGAACCGGGCGATGAGCTGCGCACGGAAGAGTCTGGCGGTGCGTCGCATACGGAGGAACCGGGCGATGAGCTGCGCACGGAAGAGCAGAGTGGTGCATTGCATTCTGATGCTCCGATCGAAGCACTTCAGGCGGAAGAACCCGGGGAAGATACGGAGAGCCTGCCGGAACCTGAGGTGGAACCAATCCCCGCCCTGCAGATAGTTGTGCCGGGGTTTGTCATTTTTGCCGGAGATAGTTTTACATATGAAGTATCAGATGATATAGCAGGTTTGGATGAGCTTGTTGTGACTGAGCCCGCAAAAAAAGGGTCTGTGGTGATTGGTGATGACGAGATTACATATAACGCTTATTCCGGTTCCGCCGGGACGGATACATTCGAGGTCTCACTCTTCCGCGACGGTTCGGCGCACGCTGAGACTGTTTGGGAGTTTTCCGTAGAAATAATCGGCTCGCTGTCAGCTCCACCCGTTTTGCACCTGACAGTAAGTGAAGATGACTCAATCAGCTTTAACCTTGAAGGGTTTTTCCCCGCAGACCTGCCATATACCTTTTCCATTGCAGTTGATGCAGTGGCAGGAACCGCCGCAATGTCCGGCAGTACGGTTACATATACGACAGGTTTATCCTCTCTGTCAAGCGATAGCTTTACTGTTCTTGTTGCAGCGAAAAACAATGCGGCTATCAACGCATCTGTCGTGTTTTCGATAGAACGTTACGGTTTCCCTCTCTTTACAACGACACCTGATTTTATTTCTACAGGGAAAAATGCCCCGTATAATCTTAATACGGAAGGTCTTGCAACCGACCCGCACGACAGAGCTCTTGTATATTCGATTGACGATGCTCCGATAAACGGCACGGCAGCGTTTAATGACGGCATCCTGACATACACGCCTAATTCCAATTATACAGGCACAGGCAGCTTCATTTTACACGTGTCCAATGGAGTAAACACAGACGAATGCGTTTTCTATGTGTTTATTGATTCCTTTTCACCCGTAGCCGTCGATGACGAGGTAAGCGCAAACTCGACAGATGCAAGCTTCCTTATTGATGTGCTGGCAAATGATGTGTCAACAGACAATGTTGCGCTCGAGATAATTTCTGTCAGCTCTGTTTCAGCGGGGAGTACAGCGATCGAAGGCGATAAAATCCGCTACACGCCCGACCCGCGCAATAAAACAGATGTAACCTTCACCTATACCATCGGTTATGCAGATGTCGAGGACAGTCTTACAGCGACGGCAACGGTCATCATTTATATAACAAACGATAATTTTATCCCTGTTATTACACCGGAAGAGAGTGGTTACGTAATCGACGAGGATGAGCCCCTCAGCTTCACATTCACCGTCGAAGACCGTGACATTGACGATATAATGACCGGTCTGACAGTCAGCATTACATCAAGTAATCAAGATGTGTTTGCAGATGGAGATGTGGTTATTTTTGAGCCGAATAAATTAAGTGATGATTTGGTAAGTTACACTGTTACATGGATGCCCGTTGAGGATGCGAACACAACAGAGTACGGAGCGGTTTCTGTTTATATAACTGCATCAGACGAGCTTGAGGGCAGCAGAACGGTTACCGTCCCGGTTACGGTAAATCCGGTAAACGACGACCCGGAGCTTTCGCGCCTTGATTTGGAGTGGCGTATGCTTGAGGATGAAACCAAATCATTTACATTCCGTGTTTACGACGTAGATACACTTGATCCGCTCACGGAGTTTAAAAATATAACTATAACATCTTCGAACCAAACCATTCTTAAAAACGCAAATATAACGATTTCCGCTCCCGCATTGGTAGACGCCAGAACGGCAGAGTATACAGTAACATTCAAGCCTGAAGCAAATCAAAACACCTCGGATGACCTCGATCCCGCAATAAGCGGAATCGATATTTCAATCTCGCTTGAAGACAGCGAAGGCGGCACGGCATGGTCAAAGTGGGAGCTTCTAATTGACCCGGTCAACGATGCGCCGATAGCGAAGAACTACATACTGGTTATTGATGAAGACGAGGTTGTTGATTTCCACGTCATTACAGACAGCTTCGATGTGGACATAGCAACAAACGGCGATGTACTATCCATCGTTTCATTTGACGATATAACCTCTGCCGGAGGTATTGTGGAATTGATCCCCGCAGAAGGTACGGAAGGTGAGGAAGGCTTTGTTCCGGCATATCTTAAATACACACCGTATCAGGATTACTACGGTTATGACAGCTTCAGTTATATCATTCGCGATATTGCAGGCGAGATTTCGACCGGCTTCATGTTTATAACTCTTCTCCCGGTCAATGACCCGCCTGAATTTATAGGGCTGGACGATAATTATACAGTCGAGGAAGATGCCCCGACTATTAGCCGGCGTATAACCTTCAATGTATATGACGTTGAATCGCCTGCCGAATCATTGCTTGTACAGGCGATTTCCCTTAACACTTCAAAGATACCGGGTGTTCTTATCGAATACAATCCGTTCGATCCCGGAGAGTGTACGCTTGTCTATACACTTGCTTCTAACCAGAACTCAACAAAAGGTGGTCCGGTCCCTGTTCGTCTCATTGTATCCGATACCGAGCTCACGACTGAGAAAGTAATATATATCAATATAACCCCGGTCAATGACGCTCCGGTTGCAAGAAATATTTCATATACTTATGATGAAGACGGAACTTTGAAAATCTTTATTGCGGACATAATGACATATGTATCCGACGTTGATATAGCAACCGATGACGATGAAGTTCGCTTTGTAGACTTTTTCGGTTTGTCGGAAGGCCATCTTGAATACGTGGATGATGAAAGCGGCGACTATCTCTTATTCACATCAGTACCCGACAGCGAGAATAACGTAACGTTTAAATATATTGTTGAAGATCTGGCAGGAGCGCAGGCTACCGCGACCATCACCCTTGTGTGTATACCGGTAAACGACCCTCCGAGGCTGCAGGATATAATTCCTACGTCCGGAACGTGGTTTGAAGTGAACGAAGATGAATCGATCACCATTCCGTTCAAATTCTACGATCCGGAAACACCGAATGACAAGCTTATAGTAATTTTAACATCATCCGACCCGTCTGTTGTCAACCATTTCAGTTTATCTGTCATTAATTACAACCAGGAAGGTCTTGACAAAACCGTTTGGGGAGCAGATCTGGTCATAACACCTCTCCCCGACAAACACACCGGTGACAGTGTCCTTACTGTGACGATCACTATTTCAGACGGTTTTAACAGTGTTCATAAGTCTTTTTTGTTAAAAGTAAACCCGATGCCCGACGCACCTACAGCAGTCAATGACTTCTACACGGTCAGAGCCGGCAACACGTTGACTTTTAATCCTCTTGATAATGACTATGACGTTGATGGCGATGAAATTGTTATGTATTCGATATCCGACCCGACCCCGGAGGAAGGAAGATTGTTTCCTCTTGGCGGCGGACGCTACGCTTTTGTGGCCAACGAGGAGTATGTCGGTCCGGTGGTATTGAAGTACAAAATAATCGACGATTCCGACGCCGGAGAAGGCGGAAGCGGTCTGATATCCAACGAGGGGATTATCACGATCACGGTCACCGAACAAAGCACCGGTCCGTCACTTCGCGCACAAGAGAGTGTTGTGACTTTTATCGGCGGCGTAGTCGATCTGGACTTGACTGTCAGGAACATCCCGCCGGGTTCACCTTACAGCCTGACCGTTATTTCTTCAAATACAAGTGTTGTTGCAGTGATGGACATAAGCGGGCAAGGCCCGAGTGCAGATGGCTTGACGGGTTCGACTCAAACTCTCACGTTAAATGCAAAGGGAATGGGTCAAACGCTTATCACTGTTATCCTCGACTACGGGACTATCTCCGATTCCATAAGCTTTTATACTACAGTATCTGATGAAAACAACCCGCCAACATCGACTCCTACGTATGTTACAATACGCGAAACTCAAAATGATATGTATTTTGACGTGCTTATAAACTGCGACGATGTTGAAAAACCTCTTAACTTAAAACTTATGCAGATCCTCCCGAGAGACGGAGCAACGACCTCAACGCCGTATCTGGGATATAACGCCACGGTGAGCATCGTCGAATATGAAGGCAAACAACAAATACGTTATCAGGTCGTCGGTACAAATTACGCGCAGTCATACTGGAACGGAACAGATATAATTCGATATCTTGTTGTGGACGGCGGCGGAAAAAGTGTTGTAGGAGAACTTCATGTTACGCGCGAGCCGGTCGATAATCCGCCTTATGCAAACCGGGACGTCTTTTATATCGAATACAGCGATATAAGCACAGGCAGGACCGGGCTTGATCCGTTGTTAAACGATGGCGATTTCGACGATCAATACGGCAGCAAATATTCTCCTCTTAAACGTTATGGTGCAGAATGGGAAGACATAAAAATCATAGATGTAACACCGGTCGGCGCTGCCGCTGTTGCCTTTCCATTAACTATTGACGAAGGCGGAAGAACTGTTTCATTCCCACCCGATGCACCTCCCGGATGGTACGATTATACCTATAAAATAGAGAATACAGGTTGGAGCGGAGATCCGAAGACACATTCCAACACGATCTGGATTGCTGTTAAAGATAATGACGGCGTAGTACCGCCGCGTGTCAGCAGTCGCGGAACATTCGTCTTCGATGAAGATACCCGCACTTTTGCAAGCGGCACCGCCTTTACAGACAACGCACGCGGCTCGATCTATGCAGGAGAACCATATGAAGGCACCGGTATGGAAGATTATAAACTGTATATCGAAATAACAGGCATAACTGCAAATAAAGATGGCAAAACCGTTCCGTATTCGGACATTATTGACATTGATGCGGCAGCCAATAAAATCTTTGGCGTCGATATAGTAAATAATCTCGGTATCCCTCTCGGTGATGCCGGTGAGGACGGAGACGGTAACGATTATTTAATAGATGACCCTACCAGTTACACCACATTCAGATTCTATGCCAAGGACGACGCTTATGGAAATTTGTCGATCTCCTGGCGGGCTTATGCAGTATACAGTGATGGCGGAGAGCCAATATACAGCACAAATACCGCAACGTCATCCATCACCATCCGGCCTGTGAATGATGATCCGGAAATAAAACTGGTCGATCCCGATAATCATTCCTCTGTCGTGATCTTTCGTTCCGATACGATCAAAATCCCTCTGTATGTCAACGATGTCGACCTTGATTTTTCAAAACCGGCTGAGGTCGCGAGCGGTCTGACTTTTTCGGTCAGCAGCAATGAGAATATCAACATCCCGCCTGAGACACAAATTCGTATCTACCGTGACTGGGACTCGGGTGACCTTCACCAATTTATACTTGAGCTTACACCAATTCGCAGTGAAACGGACTTTAGCCCGTCTGTCATAACTGTAACAGTCTCGGATGGATTTACGTCTGATTCAGTCACCGTAACGGTCTATGTAATGCCAAAAAATACTCCGCCGGTGGCTCGTGAACATTTTGGTTTTACATGGGAAGATACACGCGCGAGCTTTCCTGTGGTGATCGCTTCCGGTACGGATGATGAAGTTTCCGACATCGACCGTGACAACCTGACCATCCATATAAACGATGACGGTGCCAGTGTGACGATCGGAGCTGTGACCACGATCGAAATCCCCGATGGTGGCTGGCCGCGTGAACTGGGCTTGTTCCAGGCTGTTCTCGATGAAAACGGGGTAGAAATCGGAGAAGTACCGGTACGAGCAGATCGCGGGATCATTTCCGTCGCGGGCAGAAGTATAATTTTCCAACCTGCGGAAAACTACAACAACTGGGACGGCGACAGTGAAAGCGGCAATTGGCTGGGTGACGGAGAGCTTAGGGTCTATTTCATGCTGCATGACGGTCTGGAGTTTTCAAAGGTCGATACAGCCGGAGCCGGAGCGGGAGTCGGTGTTTTACGAATAAAAGTCGGCGCTGTAAATGACCCGCCGGAAATATACGGTCTTGCCGGAGCATACACCATGTACGAAGATGAAGAAGACTATTTCGTCGTATTCCGTGCCCGCGACGTTGACGGTGATATCCTTGATGAAACAGATGAAAACGGTGTATTTAAATCCTTTTCTGTCACATGGGTCGATGATTCCGATCCCAAACATATAAAAAGCATGGAAGTAGTAGCAGTTGAACTGCAATCTGATGGCTCATATCTGTGCAAGCTTCATGTCGTAACAAACAGATACCAGTTCTGTGATGATGCGACCTGTCCGCATATCGTCACAATGACAGTAACGGACGGAGAGTATGACACAAGCGCTTCATTCAGTTTGAGTATAACAGCAGTCAATAACGGACTGTACCTGTTGCCTATAGGTGAACAAACGGATAACGGCGTTACCTATGAAGACCTGCAGGAAGATGAATTCTTGTTCCATTTCGTCCGCAATGAAGACGAAGTGTTCAGGATCAACTTTGAAGACTATTTTAAAGATATTGAAAATGACCCGATAGCAATAACATCGATCGGCTTGGTCACACATGGCTCATTGGTAAGAACATCGAATACAGTCATTACCTTCACACCTGCAAAGGACTTTAACAGCTTTGAAAAATGGGTCGGCGGCGAGCTGAATAGAAAAGAGATCGGGGAGATCATTGACGATGACTACGCTCAAATGACTCTTACTCTGAGCGATCCTTATGGTGAGTCGCACACAGTGACGATCAAAATATTACTAATGCCTGTAAATGATGCACCGAACGCAAATAACTTCACAGTCACCACATTAGAGGATACAAGACTTTCAGAGATCGATCCGTTTATCGGCAGCCGTGTTTTTGACATAGACAACACCATTGACGAGCTTTTCATAACAGCAGTAGGATCAGCTTCAAACGGCACAGTTACATGGATTCCCGACAGCCGTACATTCGGATATATGCCGGATCCCGACTGGTTCGGAACAGACACATTTACATACACGATATCAGACCCGAATGG
>Ga0123356_10000173_pt1 | contig 73458 bp, 51 predicted proteins | sample TergutEmb28metaG_2_FD_92546 | JGI IMG/M metagenome (GOLD analysis project Ga0123356, IMG submission 92546) | Embiratermes neotenicus P3 segment gut microbial communities from Petit-Saut dam, French Guiana - Emb289 P3 | ecosystem: Host-associated > Arthropoda: Insects > Digestive system > Gut ...
AGCAGAAATGGTTCCATTCACTGTAACATTATTTGAAGTTCCAATAACAAGAACTGCAACATTGCCGGTAGAAGCTATGTTCCCGTTCACCGTAACCGTGCCTCCGTGCCACGCCACCACGCATTCGCTATCACCATTTGTTACATTACCATTAATAGTGGTTATACCTCCCATAACAGCCTGAGCCGTTGATGTGTTGCCGTTGAGGGTTATAGTGCCACCACGAAAAGAGATCACCCCAGTTGCGCTGCCTGTTACAGTTACTGAAGCCTCGTTACCCGCAGACACTGAGCTGGTCACATTGCCATTGATGGTCATTGTAGTACCTTCACCTTCGACATCTATACTTCCGGTTATGTTGCCATTGACGGTTACATTGGCTCCGCTGCCAACTTCAAGATTGTTAGCATTGATGTTGCCGCATATTGTTATATTACCGCTATGCGCATTCAAGAAACCGGCAACGTAGCCGTTTACTACTATGCTACTGTCTTTGGTTGTTTGAAACATCCCTGACGCATTTCCGGTAATTGTAAGCGCGCTGTTATCAAATGCAAAGATAGCTCCGGTTGCAGATGAAATTGTTGCAACACTGTTGTTTTCTACTTTTATAGTTGTTGTTTCAAATTGCCCTGTAACTTCCGCATTTATCACAACGCCAGTGTTAATTAATTCTGATTCATTTTCTACAATAATGGCGCGAGTTGCGGCTTTCGCATTTATTGTGCCGTTTCCGACTACATTCAGTGTTGCTGAATCAAGCTTTATTGCGTCATTAGCGCCTGTATCGATGTTTATAGCATTACCATTTAACCTCAACTCAACAGAAACACCGGTAATGGAAATTGAACTGTTATGTGTAAATGATGCAATTACATTTATAACAGTACCGTCAGCAGGATTTGTCAGTGCTGTTGTTAACCCTGCGCTATCGCTGACATCTAATGTTGTTGATGTTTTTTCAGTCAAATCTTCACTGTTGAAAACAGAGCCGTTGCTGCGACATGAATAGCACACGCCGCAGTCGTTGCAATCGTAAAGGCTCGGGTCGCAAGCTTCACAGCCCAAAGAGTCGCAAGCCGCGCAGCAGGCGCAGGTCGCCATTGTGCCGCCGCAGTCATCGCAAACCCACGGGTTGCAATCACCACAATCGGGGTCGTTGCAGTCGCATGTTGTACCGTTATCGCCCGGTGCAGCGCTGAGGTCAAGCATGCCCATTGTTCCGACTGCGTCCGCGGTTTCGGCTTTCTCTGCAGGTGGCTCTGTTATCGGCTCTTCGGCAATGGCTGTCAGGCTCATACCAAGAACTAACGTCAGAGCAAGTATCAGCGCTAGAATCCTTTTTGTTTTTGATGTTGACATCATATTATTACTCCTCTTTTCACGAAAATGATTAAGCGGTCATTTTATGCTTCTTATAGTTGCGTAAAATGACCGCTTGTTATTTATGTATTGATATATTTTACTGTAAGGGTCGCTAACTGAGCGGCATTACCCGCTTGTTTGCTTGCTTGCTTGCTTGCTTGCTTGCTTGCTTGCTTGCTTGCTTGCTTGCTTGCTTGCTTGCTTGCTTGCTTGCTTGCTTGCTAATGATTGTGATGCTGTCTGTCAATTAAGTCAACCCCTGTTAATATCGTTTTTGTACGCATATATAGAAGCATAATTTTTCCTTTTTGTCAACGTTTTATGCCTTTTAAATGCTGTGGAGCTACTGGTGAGAATCGAACTCACAATCCCATCATTACGAGTGATGTGCTTTACCATTAAGCCACAGTAGCTTATTTTCTTCTCCCCTTTTATTGTAAACGATACAGAAATCAGGATGTTTCTGCAGAATACTATATCTAATTTGTTTTGCCTTGTCAATGAAAAGGCTTGTGTGGTATTATGTATCATAGTGGTTTTTGGTACTATTTTTTATGATTTTTGAGGTGGTTCTCGCATGGGGATAGATAATATAAATACAAGCAGTATGCAAGTCAGCAGTTTGTTTAGACCCGGAAACAGCATTGCGTATGAATACCTGTCGGAGCTTGAGTTTCCTTGGGAAGCATTGCCGCAAATTGCTTCTTATGTAAAGGTGATTGGTGCGGGGCTTGATGTGTCCGAGTATGAGGTGCGACCGAATAATGTATGGATACACAAAAGCGCAACAATCGCTCCGACTGCACATATCGGGGTGAATGTGATAATCGGCGCAGAAGCCGAGGTTCGGCACTGTGCGTTTATCAGAAATGACGTTATTGTTGGTTGTAATGCCGTTATCGGCAACTCAACCGAGCTTAAAAACGTCATTTTGTTTGATAGTGTGCAAGTGCCGCACTATAATTATGTCGGCGACTCGATTTTGGGGTATAAGTCGCATTTGGGTGCAGGTGCGATAACCTCCAATGTAAAAAGCGACGGCTCACAAGTCTTTGTGTGCTGTGCAGATGAAAGAGTTGCCACATATCTTAAGAAATTTGGCGCAATCCTTGGCGACAATGTTGAGGTTGGTTGTAATGCCGTGCTTAACCCGGGAACTATTATCGGCAGCGGCACAACGGTTTACCCGCTTTCTTCCGTGCGTGGTTTTATTTCGGCAAATTCAATTTATAAAAGCGTTGACGAAGTTATAACAAAAAGGTAAGATATAAATGACTATAGACAGGTTGTCACATGCGTATATAACGGATGATTCCTTTGCCGATAATCTTGCGATGGCGGTGGTTTGCAATGCTCGCGGCGGTGGTAGACCGTGTATGAGCTGCAGCGATTGCGATAAGGCTTCGCGGCATATTCATCCCGATATCATCGAGGTTAAAAGGCTTGATAATAAATCGATTATCAGTGTTGACCAAATACGGGAGCTAAAGCGAGATGTATATATCGTTCCAAACGATTCGATGCAAAAGGCATATCTCGTCAGAGACGCAGATTTTATGAACGTCAACGCTCAAAACGCTCTATTGCAAATTCTTGAAGAGCCGCCTGCTCATGCGGTATTTATCCTCAGCACCGACAACCCGATCGCATTACTTCCGACAGTGCGCTCACGATGTGTTGAGTTAAAAGCCGGACAAATCGGAGCACCATCAGACCGCGAGGCAAGCTCTGAAGAAACCATGAAGCTTGTTGGTGATTACATCGAGGCACTTTCAGGTAATAGCGTAAAGTTGATGGAATGTATGTTCCGCCTTGATAAGCTTGACAGGATTGCATTTAAGTCCTTTCTGGACGATTCACGCATAAGCATAGTTAATGAAATCAAAAAAAACGCAAGCTCGGGTAACGACGAATCAAACGAAGCTTTAACCAACGCCGACAGCGTTTTGTTAAAAGCAGGAGAAATGCTCGACTTAAACGTCAGCTCAGGAAACATAGCAGGATATGTTTGCGCAAGTATAATTGGGGGTAATAATTTTTGACTGAGATAGTTAGTGTTCGTTTTAATGAACGAGGTAAGGCATATTATTTTGACCCTGCCGATATCAGTATCGAGAAGGGTGAAAAGGTTGTTGTCGAGACCTCAAAAGGTCTTGAATACGGTGAATGCGTACGCGGCAACCATCAGGTTGAGGACGAGAATGTAATTTTGCCGCTACGCCCTGTGATCCGCATTGCAACAGAGACGGATAACAGAAGTGCTGCTGCCGGAAAGGACAAAGAAAAAGAAGCTTTTGATTATTGCAAACAAAGGATTGTTGACTTCGGACTTGAGATGAAGCTTGTCAGTGTCGAGTATGGTTTTGAAGGAAACAAAGTATTGTTCTTTTTCACCTCTGATGGGCGCGTGGATTTCAGAGAGCTTGTAAAAGACCTTGCCGGCAGATTCAGAGCTCGTATTGAGCTGCGCCAAATCGGCGTACGCGACGAAGCAAAAATGCTCGGAGGTCTGGGCGTGTGCGGTAAACAGTTTTGCTGCTCACAGTTTTTGAATGATTTCCATCCCGTTTCAATAAAAATGGCTAAGACTCAAGGATTATCGTTAAATCCTACAAAAATCTCGGGGACCTGCGGCCGCCTGATGTGCTGCTTAAAATACGAAGAAGTCGCTTATGAAGACCTTGTGAAAAAAGCCCCGAAAATAGGTGCATTTGTTGAAACACCATCGGGCAAGGGGTCTGTAATAAACGTAAATCTGCTTAGAGGAAATGCAAAAGTCAGGCTTGAAGACGGCTTTGACACAACTCTCAAGGCATTCACATTCGACGAGCTTGATGTTCTCGGCGGTAAGGGACGCAGAGCTGAGTATATTGCAGCCAGAGATGAAGGCAGACTTGAAGAAGCAGGGTTCAGGCCAAGTGCTCCGCCACCTCCGCCAAATATAACGCGAGGCTTGGAAAATACTATGAGTTCCACAGCACCAAGCAATCGGCAGTATGAAAACCAAACAGGTTCAAATACATTCTCAGGCAATAACGGCAATGATAGAAAGAAGCAAAAGCGTAAAAACAATAATCATAAGCATAGAGAAAGACCTGAACAATCATTCGATGAAGGTACAACCGCTTCACATCCGGCTCCGCTTGAGGGTGCAAAGAATAAAAAGCCTCATCACAAGAAACGAAGATTCCGTAACAACAACGGACAAGGTAGTCATGATGGGCACAACGGTCACTAAATAATTAAGCGAATAGAATTATTCAATAGGTTGGTGAGTTAATGTTTGCAGGGCGTCAAAATGAACTTTCAAAACTCGACGGTTGCTATAACAGCAGCAAATTTGAGTGCTTGATTCTGCATGGGCGTCTGCGAATGGGAAAAACAACATTACTCCGTGAATTTATGCAAAACAGGAACTGTATTTATTTTGCAGCCCAAGAAACTAGCGACAAAGAAAATCTTGAAGCGCTGGTGCGTGCTGTTGAGTCTTTCCCAAGGCAGCCTGCAGGTGAACTTAAGCTAAAAAATTATTATGATGAAGTTTTCGATAGACTTTATAAAATGACAAAAACCGAAAGAGTGGTACTTATTATTGATGATTACCAGTTTTTGGTTGCTTCAAATAAGAAAATTTCCGAGATTATTTGCCGCCACATCAGCCAAAGACTTTCGTCGAGTCAGTTGATGTTGATTATTTGCGGTTCTTCCGAAGCCGTTATGGAAGAGGAAACTCTCGGATATGCTTCCCACTTCCACGGATGCAGAACCGCACAGCTACAGCTGCAGCCTTTAACCTTCTTTGAAGTGAAGCGCAGCTACAGTAAGTTTTCGCCTTATGATATTGCAGTAATTTACGGTTTGACAGGTGGTGTTCCCAGGTACTTAAACCTTATGAACCCTGAGCTGACGGTTGAAGAAAATATAAAAAGTACATTTTTTGATTCTTCGTCTGTTTTATTTGAAGAGCCTGCAAATTTCCTTCGCCGTGAGGTACGTGACCCATCATATTACAACACAGTTCTCAAAGCGATAGCAAAAGGATATAACAAAAATTCTGAAATAGCTTCATACGCCGGACTTGAAACAAGTGCTTGCACTGCTTATCTCAGAAACCTGGCTTCATTCGGACTTGTCGGAAGGCACACTCCCGTTACGGAAAAAGCAGGAAAAAAAACAATTTACGAAATAGAGGACAGCATGTTCAGATTCTGGTACAGCTTTGTCCCCGATAATCTTTCGTATATTCAAGCAGGAATGGTTGATAAAATCTGGAGAAGTGTTGCGCATGGAATTCCTGCGTTCATGCGAAAGGTCTTTGAAGATATTTGCCGCCAATGGGTCGACCAGCGTAATCAAGCAGGTAAAATGCCTGTCAGATTTGTCGAAGTCGGGCGTTGGTGGGGTTATAATCTCGTAACAAAAAGCGACACATTCATTCCGATTGTCGCTTATTCGGACGATGACCATGCATTTTTTGGAGATGCAATCTGGTCAGATGAGCCGACAGGTGCCGAAGCTCTGAGAGCACTCGAAGAAAAAAGCCGCCTCTTCCGTTATCCGAACAGGCATTTTTTCCTCTTCTCCCGCTCCGGCTTCACAGAAGAATGTGCAGAGCTTGCACACCAATTCAACGCAAACCTAGTTGTCTTCGAGTGAGTTTATATAGGTTATTGCGTTTTCTGCACTTGCTATTGAGGTGGTTTCGTATTCTTCTTGTTCCAAGACGAAGTGCTTTATGCCGAAGGTCTTGGCTTTTGTTATTAATTGCGCAAAATTGATTAAGCCCTTATTCAATTCAACGTTCTTTTTGTTGTTGCCGATTTGCTTGACGTGTATTAATTCTATGCGGCTACGGTGTTTTTCCATGTATGCAAGAGTATCAACATCTGCATATTTTGACCAGAATACGTCGAGCTCCATGACCGTCTCTTTCGGAAGATTGTTAAATAATATATCGAGCAGGTATTCCCCATCATCTGTAACGAACTCATGGGCATGATTATGATAACCGAATTTTATGCCTGCTGCTGTTACTTTTTCGGCAATGGGGCTGAGTTTTTCCGCAACTGCCAGAGTTTCTGCTTTTGTTTCAATATTTGAGTTAGGGCATATTATATATTGTGTTCCTATGAATTTATTGTATTCAATTTCTTCATCGAGATTATTCAGCAAATCATCAATTCCGACGTGAGTGCCTATTGGTTTTAAACCGTTTTCATTGAGAACTCTTTTCATATCCCCGGCAGATAGTCCGCCATATCCGTAAAACTCTACGCCTGTGTAACCAAAGCCTTTGCAGCCAAGCTTTTCCAGTACGCCGACATAGTCGTTTTCCATCGCATCTCTGACGGAGTAGAGTTGAATCGCAAATTCGCTTAATAGCTTCATATCGGTGTCCATTCCCCTCTTAGTGTTTTAGTCGAAAACGACCGGTTTGCCTGTTTTGCCCGATTCGTAGATTGCTTCAAGTATTTGTGTCACGACCAAGGCTTGCTCGGGTTTCACGCGAAGCTCGGCTCCATGCAGTATCGCATCGTAGAAGTTGCGCGCTTCTTTTTCTTCAGGTGCTGCTACTCTTGCTCCCGGTACGAACGCTACTCCACCTTCGTCGAAATCAGGTGAAAGCTCTGTGAACTTGCCGTTTTTATCAGATACGATTCGCAGACCATCCTTCATATCCGCACCTGCTTTTGTGCCGCAGAGGGTGCAGATTGCTTCGTGCACATCTATTGTGTTAAGAGCCCAGCTGGATTCAAGAATTATTGTTGCACCGTTTTCCATAACGATAAATCCGAAAGCCGAGTCTTCAACTGTGTAGTCTTCTGCTTTCCATGGTCCGAATATGTTGCCGCAGTTTGGTTTGTCACCAAGCTTTTTGTAGACAGTTCCCATGACTGATTTCGGTTTGTAATTATTCATCATCCAAAGTGTCATATCGAGCGCATGAGTGCCGATATCAATGAGCGGTCCTCCGCCTTGCTCTTCTTCTTTTAGAAATACACCCCATGTCGGTACACCGCGGCGGCGAAGGGCGTGTGCTTTTGCGAAATAAATCTCGCCAAGCTCGTCATTTTCACACATTTCTTTAAGAAATAAATTTGCAGGCTGGCATCGATATTGATAACCGATAGTTAATATCTTGCCTGTTTCTATTGCTGTATCGCACATGAGCTTCGCTTCTGCATAGCTTGTTGCCATTGGTTTTTCGCAAAGTACATGCTTACCGGCTTTAAGGGCATCGACAGTTATCGGAGCGTGTGACCGGTTAGGAGTGCAAACATGAACAGCAGTGATGGTATCATCCTTGAGAAGCTCTTTGTAATCACTGTAAACTTTTGCTTCCGGTGTGCCAAATCTTTTCTTAACTTTTTCGGCTTTTTCGGGAATAATATCACAAAACGCAACCGCTTCAACCTCGGGGATATGTTCAAGCGCTCTGAGATGCTTCTCCTCTGCAATCGCACCGCAGCCAATAATTCCAACTCTTAATTTTCCGCTCATAATCAAACTCCTTTATTGTTTTACATTTTTTCGGGGGCTGTTATGCCAAGAATTTCCAGACAGTTTTTTATTACTACTCTTGTTGAATATGCAAGCTTTAAGCGTGCTTTTAATATTTCATCGTCTTCGCCTTTTATGCGGCAAGCGTTGTAGAACTTGTGGAATCTTGCGGCAAGTTCAATCACATATTTATTTAGCCTTGACGGGTCGTAATCTCTTGCAATGGCTGTGATTTCTTCGGGTAATAATGCTATTTGCCTGATTAGCTCATGCTCAGCTTCCGAGCTTAGTAAGTCCGGATTAATTTCTTTAGTGCTCGCAACGGCAAAGCCTTCTGCCTCAAGAGTAGAAAGCAAGCTGCTTATGCGTGCGTGTGCATATTGGACATAATAAACCGGGTTTTCGCTATCTTGCCTGACGGCGAGTCCTATGTCGAAATCGAGGTGACTGTCGGGGCGTGCGTTAAAGAAGAACCTGCAAGCATCTACTGATATTTCGTCGAGCAGGTCGTTTAGAGTTAACGCTTTGCCTGTGCGCTTTGAAACCTTGATAGTTTCTCCTTCTCGCATTATTCTAACCATCTGCATAATGAGAAATCGCAGCTTCGTACAGTCTACACCCATCGCCTTACTAAGCTCGGGTGCTGAAAGTGTTGTCATCAACCGCTTTGCGTGACCGTGGTGGTCTGCTCCCCAAATCTCGATGGCTTTATCAAAGCCTCGCTCAAGTTTATTTCTGTGATATGCAATATCCATTGCATAATATGTTGTAAAGCCGTTACTCCTGCGTAGAACCTCGTCTTTATCCCCTCCGAGGTCAGTGTTTCGCAGCCACAATGCCCCGTCCTTTTCGTACAGCAAGCCTGCTTTTTCAAGCAAGTCTACGGTTTGTGCAACATATCCGCTCTCATGCAAGCTGCTTTCTTTGAACCATTCATCAAACTCAATACGGTAACGAATAAGGTGCTTTTTTATTTGCTCTACATTATATGACAGCCCAAATTCCGTAAGCCTCTTGATTCGCTCACTTTCAGACAGCTCTTTAAGTGTATCGCTATCTTTATCGTATACCATTTTTGCGAGCTCTTTAATATCATCGCCGTGATACCCGTCCTCCGGGAAATCAACTTTATCTTCACCAAGGCAAAGCTGCATATATCGAGCGTCAATTGACTTACCGAATAAGTCAACTTGATTTCCTGCATCGTTGAGTAAAAACTCACGCCAGACGTCGTATCCGGCTCTTTCGAGCACCGCCGCCAGTATGTCACCAAGAGCGCCACCGCGAGCGTTGCCTATTGTCATCGGTCCTGTCGGGTTTGCTGAAACAAACTCGACCATGACACGCTGACCTTTGCCGATATCCACCCTTCCGTAGTCGGTATCGGCACTTTCAACCGCACGCAAAACATCGGCATACCATTTATCCGATGCAACAAAGTTAATGAAACCGGGTCCGGCTATCGAGACGGTGTTAAAATAACTCCCCTCAAGCTCAATATGCCCGGTAATAACTTCCGCAATATTCCGCGGCGGTTGCTTCATTGCCTTCGCTGCAGCCATCGCATGAGTCGCAGCGAAGTCCCCGTGTGACGATTCGCGTGGAATCTCCACAGCACCCAAAAGAGGCGCGCCGTCAGGAAGTGCTCCCGATGAGCGCGCTTTTTCGCAAGCTGCGTTTATTAATTGGTTAATTTGCTCTTTCGCACTTTCAACAAGATTCAAACAACTGCTCCTCCGCTAATTATGTTATTGAGGAATACTTCTTATATCTATTTTAAATAAATTCTGACTGACTGCGATATTATCTACTTCGATATCGTATCTAATCTCAAGGTTTCCTCCATCGTCGCCCATGTCTGTTGTAATGCTATGCGTATCAATCCCAAGCATGACAGAGCCAAATGGTGTATCATAAAGAAAATGGTGTTTTTGATTTTCTGAGAATATCATATCACCGCTCAAGCCGTCGCCGCGGCGGAGTGTTACACGGTCAGTTTCAACATCAAATGTAGTCAGCAGCCCTTCATTACCTGTCAGCGTACTTTCCATATAGCTGAAGGTTGAAATACCGTCATGCTTTGCATACTCACCGTCCGTCATAAGCTCAAACGCATCGTCGTCACTTGCAGCGATAACAGGAAGCCCCTTTATTGATATCAATACTTTTTTCATGTCATTCATTATATAAACTCCAACGAACATAATTTAGTATCACTTATACATTATAATATATAATCACTACTCCGTGCATGAGTATGATACGTCATTATTGCGGATTATTCAAGTTAATAATTTGTTAAATTATCGAAGTAAATATATTTACTCTTGCGTAGAGTAACTAATTCTAATAGAATGTAAACTGTAAAGGATTTTATTAATGCTTTTATTCTTTGAAAGGAGGTCATTATGTCGGAAGGAATTTATGAAACTGCACCATATATGCAAAACAGGGAGTTGTCGTGGCTCAAATTTAATGAGCGCGTTTTACTTGAAGCTAACCGTACTGAAATGCCGCTTCTTGAAAGGTTGAAGTTCATTTCAATATTTACAAGTAATCTTGATGAGTTTTTTATGATACGTGTCGGCTCACTCGCTGACTCCGTTTTGCTTGGAAATAAGCTGAGCGACAATAAAACAGGTATGTCTGCAAAAGAGCAGCTTGACGAGATTTATCGTGTTATAGCTCCGCTGTACGTACTTGTCGGTCACGCCTATACATCTGTTATGAACGGACTTTCGAAGCATGGTTTTGAATTAATAAAAATGAAGAACCTAAGCGGTGGTGACCTAAAAACACTAAAAAATCATTTTAATCATAATGTCATGCCTCTTTTATCTCCATCAATAATCGATCCTAAGCATCCCTTCCCACATATTCCCAACAAGCAAATCCACATTGCGGTCACTCTTGAGAAAAAGAAAGGGACAACCTTCGGGCTGATAGCTGTTCCTACAGAGCTTGAAAGGCTTATACCCCTCGATGGCGGAAAAGGCAGCCGCTTCGTATTGCTCGAGGATTTAATTTTATGCTTCGCTGATTTAGCGTTCGGTACATACAGAGTTATTGAAAAATGTATTTTAGCAGTCACGCGAAATGCAGATTTTGATACAGAGGAGGAGTTGCTCGACGAGGATATAGATTTTCGTCAGCACATGAAGTCGCTTCTTAAAAAACGTCAGCGACTCGCTCCTGTCCGCTTAGAGCTTGATGACCCTGTCAGTCCCGAGCTGCTTGATTTCTTATGTGCAAGACTAATGATTAAGCCGGCACAGGTTTATTACTCGATAGCTCCGCTTGATATGTCATACACATATTCTCTCGGCCGCTATTTTGAGAAAGAAGCTTATGAACGGCTAATTTGGCCTGCACATTTACCTGTTAATCCGTTACCAAGTTGTGAGAGACGTAACTTAATGCGATTAGTTAAAGAAAAGGATTTATTATTTTCTTTTCCGTTTGAGAGCATTACACCGTTTTTATCGCTAATTCGTCATGCATCGGAAGACCCTTCAGTAATGTCAATAAAAATTACTGTTTATCGTCTTGATGCTCAGTCGAAGCTCGCCGAATCTCTGATACTTGCTGCTGAAAACGGCAAGGAAGTCGTAGTTCTAATGGAGCTTCGGGCAAGATTTGACGAGAGTAATAATATTGAATGGGCAAGCAGGTTCGAAGAAGCAGGTTGCCGGGTTATTTATGGCTTAGTCGGCTATAAATGCCACTCTAAAGTTTGCTTGATAACTTTAAAGGAATCAGGCAAGGTGAGCTATATCACTCAAGTCGGAACCGGCAATTTCAACGAAAAGACTGCAAAGCTGTATACAGACCTGTCTCTAATAACTGCAAATCAAGAAATCGGACGTGATGCAGCAGCCTTTTTTAATAATATGTTACTCGGTAATCTTGAAGGAGAGTACAACCATCTTTGGGTTGCTCCCAACAGTTTTAAAAGTAACGTAATAAAGTCAATCGAAAGACAGCATCAAATTGCATTGAGCGGTCAAAAGGGCAAGATCTTTATCAAGTGCAACTCGCTGACCGACAGAGAAATAATCGAGAAGCTTGTCGAAGCAAGCATGAGCGGTGTAGAAATCACAATGAACATTCGCGGTATATGCTGCTTAATTCCGCAGCTGCCTGCTTTGACAGACAATATTAAAGTATTCAGTATTGTCGGAAAGTTTCTTGAGCATACTCGTATCTTTTGCTTCGGTGAAGGTGTCGACGCCGATATATACATTTCTTCAGGCGATTTTATGACACGTAATACAGAAAGAAGAGTTGAGGTCGCTTGCCCGATATCAGATGTTGACTTAAAGGAAAGAGTTTTATGGATGCTTGACGTAATGCTCCATGATGATACTAACGCATGGGACTTGTACTCTGACGGAAGATATATTCTTCGCGAAAGTATTGACCCTAAGTATCCGAAAAGCTCACAAGAGATATTTACAATCGAAGCTAAAGCTAAAGCAGAGCTTGTCTCTAATTTGGCAAACTCTAAAATTAATAATGATTTTGCTCTTATTAAGAGTATTAAGCAGTTTTTCGGAAGAATCTTTAGAATGTAAGGTTTTCCTTACATTCTTTACTTCCCTTATGTGCGTTAAATGTTGCCCAAAAACACATTCTTCAAATACTTCTTCGCAACATCATATAGTCTATACATTGTCTCCGGCGGTGTTGGTTCACTGTCGGAGTATTTATATCTTGGAAAAAACCGCGAGAGGTGGTATGGAATGTCCTTGCTTATACCTGATAACCATTTTGCGATTTTTTCAACCTCATTTTCGTTCTCATTTTGTAAAATCAGGGTAGTTACCTCTACATGACAGCTCTCGTTGGCAATTTCAATTGCGGTTTTGACTGGTTCTAGCGTTCCGCCCAACTTATTATAGGTTCGGTCGCTATACCCTTTTATATCAATGTTTAGCGCATCTATATACGGAAGTATTTCGCGCAGTGGTTCTTCGTTTATATATCCGTTTGTGACTAATACGTTCGCAAGCCCTTCATTTCTAATCAGCCTTGAAGTGTCTTTTATAAACTCATACCCTATTAAAGGTTCATTGTAAGTATAAGCAATACCAATGTTTCCATCTTGCACTGCCAATTTTGCGACCTCTAATACTAACTCAGGAGTTAATTTCTCAATCTTTGTATTCGTATACTCAAGTGAAATGTTGTAATTTTGGCAAAATTGGCATCTTAAATTACACCCAAAGCTGCCGACCGAAACTATCTTTGAGCCTTTTTTATACATATAAAGTGGCTTTTTTTCAATAGGGTCGAGTGCAATTGAGGTTACTGAGCCATAATTATCGGCAGTTAATACACCATTTCGGTTCGTGCGAACCCCACACGCTCCTGATTGATTAGTCTTGATGTTGCAACACTTTGGACATAGCAAACATTTCACAATGCCACTTCCACACTCTTCCCAATACTCAGCTGTGATAAAATTCATTTATACTACTCCAAATCACTTCATGAGTGCTGTCTAACTTCACTAAATACTAAAATTCATTCACTCTCATGTCGGATTACTTCAAATCTTTCAAGCTTAATTTCTGCATTCGGGAAGATTCCGGCTTTATTTCCGGCTATTGCTACCTGTTCTTCGACAGAATTAACTCCTTCAAGGTTCGGAAGAAGTAATCCGCGTTGATTTCCGCTCGTTACTATCACACCATACCGCTTTTCATCAAGCTCATCAAGTCCGCTTATCGATTCAGGAGCAGATAATACATCAACTTTATATGATAAGTATGGAAGCTCCTCAATGGCAACAGGACCGAAGCGTTCATCCGACAGTCCGGCAGATATAGCATTCTGAATTATCTCTTTTGCTACGTTGTCAGTAGTCGGTGATATAGTTCCTATACATCCGCGAAGCCTCTTGTTTTTATGTATGGCTACAAACACGCCTGCTTTTCTATCAACAAGCTCACTTGGCAACCCATTGGGATATGGAAGCTCCTTCCCCGTCCTTATGATGTGTTCTAGTGAGCTTCTTGCGAGTTTTTGATATTCGTCTTCTGCGTTCCGCCTTCGACTTGACTCATTTAATATAGATTCTATATACTGCTCAAGAAAATTACGATTTTCGTTTTGTCCGTCTGATTTAAAAGAAGCAACGGCATATCCGACCCCAAACGGGCACTCATAAGACAATAATTTTGCTTCGACATTTTGAGCGTCAAAAATACCGGCGAGCATGACCAATGAATTATATCCACACTCTGCAGCTCGCTCTCTTAAAGTGTCAGGAATCTTTAGCAGAGACAAAAAATCACCCGTTTTTAGAAGCTCAGTAATTTTGTTATCAAACTCAAGACCTTCTTTTGCAAACCCATAAGGTGCATCTTCCTTTAATTTGTGAGACAAATCAGAAGAGGCTATCACAACTACCTTCCTTCCTGTAAGCTCCACAGCCTTTGCGATAATCTGTCCCATCATATAATGCTCTGTGGCAGACATAGCAGCCTGTGATATGCGAATGGAGAGATAGTCGCTATAAGAGCGATTAATATACCACATAGGAACTGTTATCCCATGGTCAAGCTTAGGATCCTTTTCTCCTTCTATTCCGGCAGATATATCATTAACTCTTGCCACACGCGATATCTCGTTTATTAATTGCTCGTCATATCTTGTCGAAAAAGTGACATCCGGTGCTCCAAATCGGCTCAAATCTCCAAAAGCTTCTGCTCCCGGTGATATATGAAAGTGGTCTGCATAAACAGTGCTATGAGGTGTAATATAAATAATCGTCTCAGGTGCACTCTCTGCTATCTCTGCAGCAACTGTTTCAATAGCTGCAAGAGTGTCACGGATTTCCTTACTTTCCTTCCCCTTGCCGACTGCAGGTACAGCCAGCGGCGGATGCGGTAGTGTGTAGGCTTTAATAATTGGCATTATCTAATCCTCCCGATGATATATTTTACTTTTTCACTTGACATTATGCCGGTGTTTGTTTAGTATATTTATATTTGTACGCAACGCACTCCAAACCAAGGAGGTAAGTATGGAAGTTGCTAAGGTAACAAGCAAAGGACAAATAACTATTCCGATATCAATTCGCCGCAAGCTTGAAATAAATGAGGGCGATAAGGTATTATTCATCTATAAGCCTGAGGGCGTTATGATGGTAAACCCAAATACAATGCAAGGCGGTTCGACAGGGGACGTCATAGAAGCTGCTGAAACTGAAATGGCGACAGAAGCAGTTGCAGCGATGAAAGAAAGAGAAGCTGCAAAGAAAACCCCTAAAGTAGCTGCTCCAAAAACAGTTGACGCGCCGGCAGCACCTGCTCCGGTAGAAAGACCTGCTCCGGTTCAAGAAGTTGAAGAAGAGGACGAAGCAGTCGATGTTGTTGCTGCTGCCGCGACTTCCGATAATCGAGAAAGCGTACCGCGAAGGTCAATTCCTCCGGCAGAAGAGCCTGAAAAACCCGAAAAGCATGTTGGCGGAATGAATTTAAGCACATTATTAGATGATATCCGCTCAATAGGTTCAAATATCTAGTCATATATGTTCTCTCGAACTTGTAATGCAGTCAGTGCAACTCTATCGCGAGTTGCACTGATTTTTCCTTTATTTGCAACAACTTTTGTTTTGCTGTTTTCTATGCTGCCGGCTGGAGTGCTTCCTCTTGGGAGCTAGCTTCAAATTGTTCTATCAGAAGATTGCGAATAATCGGATACGGAGAAGGCCCGATATTTAAAACGAACTCATGAAACTCTAAAAGACTAAAGTCTCTTTCTTTAAGAGCCTCCGCTATATCTAACAGCTCCATCATTTCAATATAACCGACGGAGTAGTTTAACGATGTAAGAGGTATTCCGACTACCATATTATATACCGACTCAGCGACACTATTATCAATTCCCATACCGCTAAGCATTCTTTCAACATTTTCTAATGTCCATCCCAATACGTTAACGCCTAAATCGACTCTGGCTTGCAGCAGCAAGTCATACAGTCTTAAATTCCACAGAAGATTCGCTTCAGCGAAATCCAGTCCTGCGTAGTGGTAGCTCCTCATCTCGGAATAGGTTGCCCACCCTTCCGAATACCCTGTGTTAGATAATGAAACACGCACAGGGTGTTGCGAATGTTGGCGGAAGTAAACCGTCTGATATAGGTGACCGGGATAGCTTTCATGTGCAAGAACAGTAAATAAGAAAAGGTCATCGTTAATTGATGAGGGATTAATATAAACAACGTTTTCATTGTACCTGTCAATTGCAGGTGCGAGATAGAATGCAGGACTGGTATGTTCTTGCAGACTTTCATGTACTTCTATAACAGATAATTGTGTCGGAGAAATCGCAGGAAAGTCTTTTGCTATTTTTTCTTGCAGCTCTTTGATATATGATTCAGGTGTTCCTTCATGAATAGCACCAAGCTCATGCTGAATATACTTATCAATGAGACCATCGTTATAGAGTGCACCTATAACCTCTTCTAATACTTTATCCATCCAATCTGCAAGTAAACTGTTCAACTCATCTGCTGTCTTGTCTGTTCCGACTCTGAGTCGTAATAGCGCGTGAGCATACTCACTGCCGTCCGGTAAACTAGCTAGTCCTCCGTTATTAACTCCGACTCCTCTTAACTCGTGCATCGCATCAAGTAATGTTTCATAAGCTATCAATACATTATTTAAAACCAAATCTTTGTTACGGTTTTTAAACGTATCGCGCTGCTCACTGCTTAACCCGTCATAATTATCAATTCTATAATCAAAAACAGTAATGAGGAGACTGGTCTCACGCTCTGCGAGGAAGCTTTCAATTTGCTCAATGATACTATCTGTATTCGTCTCATTCATAAAGAATCCACGCTTTGAACGCTCCCGCTCAAATTCAATCAGTTCATTGAAGTAACGCTCGGTATCCCCTATCAAATCAAGATAACGCTCAATATCATCAACGGTATAAAAGTTGAATTCTGCAAGGAGTACCGGTAATTGTACTTGAATACCCGTTAACGGACGTATTGCCCCGGTATAAAAGAAGAAATCGTCGTCTCTCTCAAGGACTTCTGATATATCAATCAAACGCCTTAAAATATCATATACTATCTTCTGGTCATAACGTAAATCATCATACGAAAAACTATCGAGTTTTTTTGCCAAGTCCTTTGTTTCTTGCCTCGATTCATCCATTGATTCGACTGTTGATATCTCACCGAAGGTTGTTTCCGGTCTTTCAATGCCCATACTGTCAGGGTCTGCAAGAAAGTAATTCATTGTTAGCGCATCGCCGCTCACCCAGTCTGCAAATATCTCATCCATTAATGTATCGAATCGTTCTTCGTTCGAACCTTCAGATACGTCAGCATCTTCTCTGCTCGGACAGCCTGAGAGAATTGCGACGCTCAGTGTAATGAGCAATATTATTGCTCCGATTTGCAACAGCTTTTTTAAATTCATAACCACCTCTGCCCGGTCTATGTTGTCTCGATTAAACCGTAGTCGCCTTGTTTACGCTTGTAAACTATTGAAAACACATCTTCTTTATTTTGATTTTTGAAAACAAAGAACTCATGTTCAAGAAGGTTCATTTGCAGCACTGCTTCCTCCGGTGTCATAGGCTTAACAGGAAACATTTTCGTCCGGACGATATTAAACTCTTGTTGCTCTTCATCATCTCCCGAATCATGCATAACGGCAGGCTCATGGTCTCTGTCAAGCGACCCTGCACGAAGCCTCTTTTCGAGACGGGTTTTGTTTTTTCTTATCTGACGTTCAATTGCTGCAACTGCAGAATCTATTGACGCAAACATATCGTTTGTTGTGTCTGTGACTCGATAGAAAATTCCGTTGTTTTTGAGTGTTACTTCTGCTATATATCGTCCTCTTTCCGATGCAAATGTGATAAATGCTTCGGATTCGGTTTTGAAAAAGCGGTCAAGCTTGCCTACTTTTCTTTCTGCATACTCGCGTAACTCGTCTGTTACCTGTACTTTTTTGTCTGTGAAATTGAATTTCATTTTTTTGCTCCTCTCTGTTTGCATGGTTATGGTTGGTTATAGTAGTAATAGTATAATATTATGTTATGCGTCGCTTAATTGTCACTTTTGCGACTTTTTTTTCTATATTTTCGGTTTCGGGAGGTGACGAAGTAGGTGTCCATGGTTCCGGGTCCGACGGCGGAGGTGGTGGTGACGGAAAGTCGAAGCCAACATTTGGTTCCGAATCCAACGCTTCAGTTCGGTCCTCGTCCGATACTTCGTGGTGGTTGAACTCGTTATAATGGTCGGATTCTTCGTAATCGTCTGTATCTCCGGCTTCGTCATTGCTGCTGCTTTCGTCCGGGCGGCTTATTTCATCACGTACTTTTCTCAACTCTTCTGCCAGATTACCGGCGTCTCTTTCTGCCTTTTCTCTTGCGGATATCGCATCATTTCTTTCGGTGGCAATTGCCCGGATGTCGTTTTCGATTTGCTGCTTTTCAGCAATTAAATCGTCACGCTCTTTTAAAAGCGATTGCTTTTCCTGCTCTGCTTTTTTCTTGTCCTTGAGAGCATCATTTCTCTCCTCTGCGATTTTCGAGATGTATTTGATAACATCATCACGATTAAATCCGCCAAATACTCTTTTTCTAAAAAATTCTTTTTCGCCTTCCATGAGTTTAATCCCCCTCACCATTTTGTTCACCGCTTTGATTATCATCATCACCGGTTATTTCTGAATTTATAAAGTCCGGAATGTCTGCCAGTGTCAGCTCGCCTTCACATCTGACTGTGTTAACTCTGTCCCACTCGTATTTTTCTTCAAAGTCCGCATCTGTTTTTAGAAACGCCGTTTCTATACCGTTAACTACACACATTGCCACATCTACATGATAGTAGTCCCCAAACAACATTACTATATTCCATGCGTGAACTCTACCCTCATAATACCCTAATACGACCTGACAGTCAAAGCCCAATTCATCAGCAAGTGCTTTCAGTGCCATCGCAAAGCCTTCACCAATTGCACTACCTCTGAATAAAGCCCCGAATGCAGTTGCTGCAAAGTGTTGTGACCCGTGTGCCGGAATCGTTCTCGCAGTACGTTCGTCGAAGGTGGTGGATTCCATCAACCCATTAACGAGTGAAAGTAAAATTTCGGGTTCTGTATTTCCTGCTGCCTGGTCGGTGTGTCTGTCTACATACTGGACGAGAATCACTCCGTATTGCTGCAACATACTTGCACTTTCAGTGTAGCCGAAGCCTACATCGTAAATCCTGTCATCCCCTTCCTCTGGGAATATCTCAACCGTTATAACCGGCAGCATTACTATTCGCCGCGGATTTTGATAGTATGTATCATTGATTAGCTCGATAATATCTTCTTCAGTCAGCTCCATTGTCGTACGAAAAATTATTTCTTCACGATATTGGCTCATTCTCGACAACAACTGAGTTCTTAAAAACCGTTCTGTTGACACTGTGATTATTGAATCAATTTGCTCCTTCTCTCTCTTAAACTCAATAATAATATCAACTTCATAGTGAGTTACGATTCTTGTTGCGTTTACTGCTATATCTGATACGGCATAAGCTCCGAGCGGATGCTCAGTAAGTATTTCCACGCGTGCTCTTTCGATTTCCTCACTAACATCATCCCCATCATGGCTGAAGTATAAAAGCTGGTTTTCGGTCTCATGCAACAAAATGAAACGAATAATTGCAACAACCAATTCATCATAGCTTGATACTGAAATTAACTCGGTTTGAGGTCTTATATAAGGTGTTGCTTCATGCTCCGTGATTGTTTCGACAAAATCTTCAAGAAGATTCACGCAGCCGGTCATGGTGAAAATTGATGCTGCTATAAATAATGTAATGATAATCAGTTTTAATATTTTATGGTGCTTAAACATCAGATTTCCTCAAGCTCTGTTATATCAGCTTCCATTTTCATTTCGAGCTGCACTTCACCTTTGTCCTCGGGTTTAAGTATTGCTCCGACTCCGGGAATGCTCCTGACACGGTATCTTGACGGCTCTTTGATGCCCGTTCTGTCGAGAAACTCAGCGCGTTCAACCACTCTGTTCTTTTTAAGTGACATTACTTGAACGCCTTGTGTATTACGAGTTGTTTTTGGTGCCATTAGCGATGAACTGAATATCACTACTCGTCCGTCACTGTTGAATACAGCAAGCTCTTTGTCTTCATAGAGCGGCATCACAGTGCAGACAGGACTCTTATCCGAGTATGCTCCTGTGAGCTTTTTGCGGTTTAGCTTTGTCGCGTAGCCGGATAACTCAACTCTTGCTGCTTTCCCATTTTCAAAGAAGAACAGGATATGCCCTTTATAATCATCTGGGTCAAGCAAGTAAATAACATTTTCACCGTCGTCCATTTCAAGTGCGGTCGGTAAGTATGTGCCGAGATTAGATGCTTTTGTGTCTTCAAAGTCGCGGACACGGGCTTTGTAGACCTGCTGCTTATCGGTGAAAATTAAGAGTTCATTTTTGTTTTGAGACTCGAAGCTTAAAAACGCACCATCATTTTCTTTATATTTCTGCTCGCCGCCCATTCGGAGTGAAAGCGGAGTTATTTTCTTGAAATACCCTTCACGTGACATGAATATATTAACTGTGTAATCCTCGATATGCTCCTCAGTGTCATAAGCTTCAATCTCGTCCTCGTATACTATTTGAGTGCGGCGCTCCTCACCGTATTTTTTGCTGACTTCCTTTAACTCACGGACGATTATTGCATTAATGCGGCGGTTTGATTTTAAGGTTTCTTCGAGGTCTTCGATGTCTTTTTCAAGGTCAGTCGTTTCTTCTGTGCGTTTAAGTATATACTCGCGGTTAATATTTCGAAGCCTTATTTCAGCAACATAGTCTGCTTGTTTTTCATCTATTCTGAAGCCAATCATAAGGTTCGGGACAACCTCAGCTTCTTCTTCCGTTGCACGGATTATTGATATTGCTTTGTCGATGTCGAGAAGTATTTTTTGCAAACCGCGAAGGAGATGCAGCTTTTCTTTTTTCTTCTGCATTTCGCTATAAACACGGCGCTTTACGCAGTCTGCGCGCCATGCAGTCCACTCTTCTAAAACTTCTCTCACGCCCATAACGCGCGGTGCGCCTCCGATGAGGATATTGAAGTTGCATGAAAAGCTGTCCATGAGCGGTGTTTGCTTAAAGAGCTTAGCCATAAGCTTATCGGGCTCGACTCCGCGCTTGAGCTCGATTGTGAGCTTTAAGCCTGATAAGTCTGTCTCGTCGCGCATATCGTTGATTTCTTTTAGCTTGTTAGCTTTGACAAGCTCGGCGACCTTGTCTATTATCGCTTCAGCTGTTGTCGAATATGGAATCTCTGTAATCTCAATGAGATTCCCTTCTTTTACGTAGTGCCATTTTGCCCTGACTTTTATGCTGCCGCGCCCTGTGTTATATATTGCTTCAAGTTCATCGGCATTATATATAAGCTCTGCCCCTGTCGGGAAATCAGGTGCTTTCAGAGTTTGTGTCAGGTCGCAGTTTTTATCGTCAATATATTCAATTGTTGCACGGCACACTTCGTCAAGGTTGAAGCCGCAAATATTGCTTGCCATTCCTACCGCAATGCCTGTATTGGCACTAACGAGGACATTCGGGAAGGAGGTCGGCAGGAGTGTCGGCTCTTGCATTGTGCTGTCGTAGTTGTCGATGAAGTCGACTGTGTCTTTGTCGATGTCTCTGAAAATTTCACCGCAAATTGCCGAAAGCTTTGCTTCCGTATAACGGGAGGCGGCGTAAGCCATGTCACGGGAGAACACTTTACCAAAGTTTCCCTTTGAATCGATAAAAGGCGTGAGGAGGGCTCCGTAGCCTTTTGAGAGGCGAACGAGGGTGTCGTAGATGGCAGAGTCGCCATGCGGGTTTAGGCGCATGGTCTGCCCGACGATGTTCGCCGATTTCGTGCGTGTCCCCGACATGAGCCCCATCTTGTACATCGTGTACAAGAGTTTGCGGTGAGACGGTTTGAAGCCGTCGATTTCGGGGATCGCGCGCGATATAATTACGCTCATAGCGTAAGGCATATAATTGAGCTTGAGCGTATCAGTGATAGGCTGCTCGAGCACCTCCGCTTTGAGTCCCTTTACATTCGGGTTATTAATAGTTTTTTTACTTTCAGCTTGCTTCTTTTTCGGCATTATTATTCCTCTATGATACGTCTGCGAAGTCTATGTAAAGGTGACCGTGTTCGGAGATGAATTCTTTTCTGCCTGATAAGTTGTTGCCGAGGAGGAGGTCGAAGGCATCGGCTGTTGCTTCTGCATCTGTCGGCATTACCTTTATCAGGCGCCTTGTATCGGGGTTCATTGTTGTAAGCCACATCATTTCGGGGTCGTTTTCGCCCAGACCCTTTGAGCGGCTGATTGTGTGCTTCGCACCATCGAGCCCCTTTATGATTTCCGCCTTTTCTCTCTCGGAATAAGCAAAATATGTTTTACCCTTGCTCTCAATCTCGAACAGTGGTGACTCGGCTATGTAGACAAAGCCTTTTTCGATGAGTGTCGGCACAAGTCTATAGAGCATTGTGAGTATCAGCGTGCGGATTTGGAAGCCATCGACGTCGGCGTCGGTGCATATTATGACGCGGTTCCATCTAAGACCGCTGATGTCAAACGCACTCAAGTCTTTTGAGTGCTTGTTTTGAATCTCAACGCCGCAGCCGAGGACCTTTATAATATCGGTTATGATTTCGTTCGCGAAAATCTTGCTGTAGTCGGCTTTGAGGCAGTTGAGAATCTTGCCGCGGACAGGGATAACTCCCTGAAACTCCGCGTCGCGGCTGAGTTTACATGCCCCGAGTGCACTATCGCCCTCGACTATGTAAATCTCACGTTTGTCGACCTCCTTAGTTCGGCAGTCGACAAACTTTTGTATACGGCTGGAAATATCCAGTCCGCCCGAGAGCTTCTTCTTGATATTCAGCCTTGTCTTTTCGGCTGTCTCACGGCTGCGTTTGTTAATGAGCACCTGCTCTGCAACCTTCTCCGCATCATTTTTATTTTCGATGAAGTAAACCTCAAGCTGACTTCTCAAAAACTCTGTTGTCGCCTCCTGAATAAACTTATTCGTGATGGCTTTTTTAGTCTGATTTTCAAACGATGTTTCCGTAGAGAAACAGTTTGTCACAAGCACAAGACAATCCTGCACATCTGTAAAGGTTATCTTGCTCTCGCTGCCTTTGTACTTATTCGTTTTGCGTAAATACGCATCAATCTCCGCAACAAATGCACTGCGCACGGCTTTCTCGGGCGAGCCCCCATGCTCAAGCCATGACGAGTTATGATAATACTCAAGCATATTGACCCTGCTTGAGAAACAAAAAGCAGTTGACAGCTTCACCTTGTACTCCGGCATATCATCGCGGTCGCGCCCTTTTCTTTCTGTCTCGAAAAACACAGGCTGTGTCAGACTGTCTTCGCCGACAATCTCATTAATATAATCGAGAATTCCGTTTTCGTAATAATACTCTGTCGTCTCAAAACGTCCGTCGACCTGGTTTTTGAACTTAAATGTAATTCCTGCATTTACAACGGCTTGGCGCTTCATAATGTCTTTAAAATACGCCGCAGGTACTGCGATATCCGTAAATACTTCGATATCGGGCTTCCATTTAATGACCGTCCCTGTTCGCTTGCCTGTGAACTCTTCTTTTTCAAGCTCACCTACAACCTCGCCTTTTTTAAAGTGCAGGTAGTATCTCTTGCCGTCACGGTAAATTGTTACGTCCATAAATTCGGACGAATACTGTGTCGCGCAAGAGCCCAGCCCGTTGAGCCCGAGCGAATATTCATAGTTGAAGCCTTCATTGTTGCGATACTTAGCACCTGCATAAAGCTCGCAGAATACAAGCTCCCAGTTGAACATATTCTCATTCGGGTTCCAGTCAACGGGACAACCGCGCCCTAAATCTTCGACCTCGAAGGTGTTATCTTCAAATCTTGTAACGGTAATGGTTTTACCATACCCCTCGCGGGCTTCGTCAATCGCGTTTGATAAAATCTCAAAAACCGCATGCTGACACCCCTCGATTCCATCAGAACCGAAGATAACCCCCGGGCGCTTTCGTACCCTATCCGCGCCTTTTAAGGCACTAATACTCTCATTACCATAATCGCCGTTAATCGGTTTCTCTTTCATCATTCCTCCAAATATAGGGTCTCCGGCACCGAATACACGATGTGTATTGCATATATTGGTATCCAATACTATGCAATACACATTATATAGTAGATGTATTAATAAATCAACTCTTTTAGTCCTCACCGTTGTCTTCGCCGCCATCATCACCGTTAGCATCTCCGGTATCGGTGGCAGGAGCAGCATCAGCAGGAGTATCACTCAGTATAACGTCAAATCGTGTTCCGCTTGTTCTTGTTAATGTAGTCCCACTAACATCTATTCTTCCATTTAGTTCAAGCTTATGATTGTTTATCCAAGTGTCAAAAAAATTCCTCGGTGGGTTCACGGACGGTTCAACAATCCAATCATCAAAAATGAGTTTTAATGCAAGCCCGGACATATCAAAAGTACCAATTGACGTTTGCTTTACCTCAGGTTCTAATGTTGTTAATGTTGCACGTACTGACCCATCGGATGTAACTTCGTTTATCTCTATAATTAGCTGAGTTTGAGGAGGAGCCGGATAACCACTCGAATTAAATGTACCTACCCATCTTGAGTTTAGAAGCTCAACAGACTCTACTTTTGGTTCAAATGCGAAAACTCCATCTCCGCCTATTTGGACCGGCGCACCCCAGCTGTTATTGCCTGCACCCGGTAGCCATCCGCCTAAGTTGTCAAAATGATAGAATACGTGAGCATCAACCGAGTATGTAATAATACCTTTTACTGCTGTGAATGAGAAATTGTATACTCTATTTGCACCTTTGTTCCATGACTCATAATCTGAAATTGAAAGATTTGAGATTTCGTCGCGAGAAATTGTAATAGCGTTCCATTCATAATGCATTTCTCTGAGTATTGATGCATCGCCTCTGACAAGCTCGTCCATAAGCTGCTCCTCAGTCAGTGTAAAGTCGGCATTCGGTCTATATTGACTTGCAAATGGCGCTGCTCCTCTATGATTGCTGTAGTTCCACATTTCATTAAAAACAAATTCTAACTCAAGCTGTCCTTCTGCTGTCATAACATCTGAGCCTAATGTAACATTCACTGTAACTATGTCTTTGCGGTTTGCAAGGTCTGTACTTTGGTTACTGACTGTCATACCTTCAATAACACTGTCATCTATATACCACTCTTCACCACCAATCGCTACATTCTGCCACAGCAAGGAATTTCGTACTGATGCTTCAATAAGCTCCATTGATGCTCCGGCAATCGGTGTTTTTGTCCAGCGATTTGTATGCTCCGGTGATATATCCGAAAGAATCCATTCTCTTTCATCATTTCTATAGTATGACATGAGGGCATATTGTTCGTATGAAATTTCATCATCATTTGAGGTTATCACTATCGATGCTTCATGTGTCCAAAATTCACGGTCTGTTTCATCGTTGATGATTTCGACACTGTCAATAGACTGCGTTCTTGGGATAAAGCTTCGTCCATCGTCTTTGAGTTCCATCATCATTCTGGCTTCATTCGGAATAGATCTTGGACCGCTGACTCCGCCATCGCTCGAATCTCCGTCTCTTTCACCTGAGAAAAAGACAAAGTATGCGGCGGCACCAAGTGCTATTACTATCGCTGCGACTATTGCAATCAACTTAACAGGCGATTTACTTGAATTTGCACGACTTCTTTGAGGTGGCGCCGCCATTGGTGGTGGCTGCTGTTGCATTGGTTGCTGCATTGGCGGTTGCTGCACCGGTTGTTGCATTGGTTGCATTGGTTGTATTGGTTGCTCAGGTTGCTGTGTTGGTTGTTGTATTGGTTGCTGTGCTTCCATTTTCGCACCACAGCTCCCACAGAAGCCTGCACCTTCCGGCAGTTGTGCTCCACAATTTTTACAGAACATTTCTTTCTCCTTTTTAAATAGAAATTTAGGCATTAAAAATATCATTATCAACATATTTTGTCAATAATTAACATTAAACGCAATGTGTTGCGGATCTCTTACGAAAGCTTCTTTCCTGCCGGTTTCCAAAGGAATTTTATTAGCAGCAAAGATATTGCTGCGAGTGTTGCTACAAGTGCGATTATGAGTAGTGGTATTGAGATGTTTGAGCGTGCTATATCAACATGCTCAGTCTCCGGTACCCATGGTGCAGGTTCGCGTATGGGGACAAGCTTCGGTAAATCGTCAAGCGGGTCACTTAAATTAACCCACATATTTTCGCGTCCGCCTATTTGACGGATAAAACCCCATTCGTTTCCATATTCATCCATATACGCATAAACTATGTGCAGACTTACAGGGTTGATATTCTCAACTGTCCCTTGCGGAGCACCGGAGTTCGGCCAGCTCCAAAGAACAGCCGAGCCTGTTTCCGCTATTTCCTCTAAGTTTCCTGTATACGTGTAAAGTTCATCAAAAAACTCTTCTTCAAAGCTGACATAATCGTACAAAACCAAAAACTCATCAAGCCTGACCCAGCCTGCTTCTCTATTATTCCATGGAAAAAAAGCCAGACCCCAGTAGTTGCCGTTATAAAGGCATGAGTACTCAACATATATAGCTGCTCCGTTATTATCCAGTGTGACCGTACCACCTTCACTCCCCGGTTCAATTTTTATTTGCGCCGAGCCGTCTTTCCCGTTTGCAATAAAATATCTGCCGAGATAAACCATTTTATCCCTGTGTCGTGCAAAAAAATATTTTGTATCTGCATGAGTATCTGACATTATCGGCTCGGGCTTTGGCAATTTATTGTTAGTATTGTCAAAAGACCAATCGAGCACCCCGTCAGGCGACCATCTGAGTGGTGTCGGAGCAGGGTTGAACTGTGGAATATCACTATTCTCAGGGTCAGTTAAACAAACCCAAGCAGGGCGGGTTACAGCCCACACCTCATCAACATCACTCAAGCCTCCCCATGTATTGCCCGAATATTGCTTGACATTTATATATCCCCAGTCGCGTCCGTCCTCATCTCTATAAACGCGAAAATTCTCACTCTCTCTGATTTCCACGCTCCCTTTGCCGATTTCGGGAGTCTCTGTGCCTTGCAAAACCTCTATGACCGTTCTTTCTCTGTCAGAACCCGGCCATTGCCACAGCACCAGCTTATCTGCGCTTATAACATTCCATAAATCATCCGGATATCTGCTGTCTCCGTAATTTCCAAGTGCGCTGTAGATGTAAATTTGGAACTTAGATGCATTATCTTCTTCCCAATCAGCCTGAGTGTAAAGCACAAGAAGGTCACCCATAGGAAGCCACATATAATCATGGCTGCCGTGGTAGTTATCTGCCAACATTCCCCAATACTCACCTTTGTGGATATATACGCTTGAAATATTAAACGCGGTGCCGTTAAAATGTTTTGGCAGTTCTATTTCTTCATTCGTTCTGTAATGCCTTACAGCTTCTATATTTGTGCCCGGTTCTTCTTGAAGCACAACATAACCTTTTGCTGAATTGACAACGAACCTCCGCGGTTCAATTTGTTCTATTTTATCGCGATTCTCCCACTCGAACTCATTTGGCATCACAACATCGGAACTTGCGATAGGTGATATTGTTATTAAAAGTAATAGTATGAATAATACCGAAAATGCACGTTTTTTCATTATATGCTCCTTCACGCTCTTTTGTTACAGCTACCCGCCGTTGTTTTCATTATTTTGTTTTTCTTTAATCTGCCTGATAACATCCATAAATCTTCTGAACGTCTTCTGCCATATTCCGTGTAAATGCATAACGAAAAGTACGGTTCCGGTTATTGCAAGTAATGCGAATATCACAAAATATATTATCGATGCTGTGCTGTTATCAGACACTATCTGTGGAATAGCTTGCAAAAACTCAGGTCTTTCGGCAGGGAGTGTAACAAACAGCAGTGCCATCAACACATCCACAAAACTGATAAGCAATATTGACCCTGCCATGGGAATGAAATGGAAACGCCTGAATCTCTCAGGATTACTTTCAATCACATCGAAGTATGTTTTAGTAGCAGTATCAAAGAAACTCCTGCTGTTTACTCTCTTATTTACAAAACGCTGTGGATTTTTGAATTGGTTGTTGTAGACCAATAAGAACACTATTGCAACAATAAAAATCGTAAACAGAAATATAGTTGAAAACGGCATCAACCCCGGCCCGAACACCGCCATCACAATCGCGCCAATAAAGAACCAAAACCAGTATTTTGATAATATGAACTTTAAATAATACATTACAACCTCATAAATTGTTATTTGCAAAACAGTTTAGCATATACTACGGGAAAAATACAGCCGAATGAGCAAACATTGGACAATTATTAGCTTGCTTGAAGCCACATTTATAAGCTATAATACTCACATTGATTTTTGAAGGGGTGGTGTATATGGCTAAGGTGCTTGTTGTCGGCGCGGGTGTTTCCGGTTGTACTGTGGCGTATACACTTGCCGAGCGTGGCGTTTCTGTCACTTTGTTTGAAAAATCCGACAGGATTGGTGGTAAAGTGCGCTCTTACGGCTGTAAAGCTGTTGACGGCAGATGCCAAAACTGCGGCGTTTGCCTAACCACTGGACTGTGGGAAAAGGTTGAAAACCACCCGATGATTTCACTGAAGTGTCAGGGGGAAACGCTTTCTACTGACACATTCGACGCTGTTGTTGTCAGCACAGGGTTTGAGAGGTACACAGGACCGAGCAGCCTCCCCTCACACCTGCACATCGAAAACACTGCAGGTCTTATGACGGGAACAGAACTGGAAAAGTTGCTGCTTGAGCGAACAAAAACGAATTTGTTTGAAAAAATGACCGGATTCAAAGACCCGCCGAGCAGCGTTGCATTTATTCAATGTGTCGGCTCGAGGGATATAAACGAGGGCGGCATATATTGCTCACGAGTGTGTTGCTCATATTCCACCCGTGCAGCGAAGCTGATACGCAGCTATTATCCCGATTGTGAAATCGTGTTTTTCTACATGGAAATGCAAAATGTCGAGGGTGGCAATTACTTCACGGGGCTTTGTGAGCTTGGTATTGAGTTTATTAACTGCAGACCGATTTCAATTTCAGGTGGTGAGCCTGTGGTTGTTGAGTATGACAGCAGCATTGACGGTGAGGGGCATGGTATAAAAAGCCGTGAGTTTGATATTGTTGTGCTTTCAGATGGCATTCATGCAAATAGTGAAAACGATAAGCTTGCAGAGGTTTACGGGCTTTCTCAGGATAAAGACGGATTTTTATATGCTGCCGATAATTTTGGCAGCAGGTGCAATGTATATGTTACCGGAACTGCAAGAGCACCAATGAAGATTGATGAAGCTCATGCAGATTCACTGGCTGTTGCAGGGAAAATATTATCGAAGATAACGCAGCAACAAACAGATTGCGGGGTGAGCAATCCGTGAATGTTCTGATTATCGGTGAAAACCGTTGCAATAGTTATATTGATGAGTATCTAGCCGAACGCGGATTTTCCGTAAAGACACTTTCGGATATATATGCCCTCCGCTCCATTAGTGGTGAGGTTGGGAATTTTCATGTTAAGCTTAATATAACAGACAGTGGTTGCAATGTTTCTCTTAGCGACATTAGAGCTGACATCGTAGTCTTAACCGAACAGCCAACAGCAAAGACCGCTCCAATCTCGGGCTTGCAGACAACGCCAATAACACAAGGAGATGTGTTACTCCCCCCCGTGTCGGAGCCTGTGATTTTTCTGCTTGATTATATCGGTGAGTCGCCTATGTCTGCTACATTCTACGCTCTTCAACATGCAGCAATGCTTGCCCGGAATAAACGGCAGGTTTATTACCTTTCTAAGTTTATACGAACAGCAGGGCATGGCGTTGACGAGCTGTATAAAAAAGCACGCGAAGCCGGTGTTGTTTTTGTTAAGTATAATAACTTGAGCTTACGCTCATCTGATGATATGTTTACCATTACAGTATCAGGTGGTGGTCAAACGCTTGATTTTAATACAAAAACTGTTCATGTCGATGGTGGTTTTGAGGTTGGCGAGCGTTTTTCTCATGTCGTGAAAAAGTTAACTCTCACATCGAATAAGCTTGGCTATGTAACCGAAGATATGTATTTTCTCACACCAGTGCTCACAAGCCGCCGAGGTGTTTATCATCTCACTCGTGATGTTATAGCAGAGCGAATAGACGAGGGACTTGAGTTTATTTGCACTCATGCAATTGCAGAGACAGATGTAACAGCAAGCATTGACGGGGATAAATGTGCCTTTTGTTATAACTGTTATCGTGCCTGCTCTCATGCGGCACTGGCTCCCGATACAGCGAGCAACCAAATGCAAGCCTTGCAATCGGCTTGCTATGGTTGTGGAGTTTGCACCAGTCTGTGCCCCGCAAAAGCAATTACGCTCACTGCCAACAAGATGGGCAACCAACACTCGCCGACACTAAGCACTCCATTAAATTCATCTGCAACCACCAACAAACCGACCCAAAGCGCGGCATTCACATCCTCTCCCCCTTCTCTTTTTGTGCTTTGTTGTGAGAACACAGGGGCAGCGGTTACCGTCGAGAGCCTTGACGGTATTGAGTGTATTGTTGTGCCTTGCGGCGGTTCAATAGAGATGGAGCAGCTTTCGAGTGGGCTACTTCACTGTGACAGGGTTGTGTCTATCGTATGCTCCGATGATGCCTGCCGCCATTTTAACGGTAATAAGCGCGCTTGCTTGCAAACACAGCGGTTGCAAAAGACACTCGAAGCAGCGGGACTGGATAGCGGCAAGGTAAGCGTTATCAAAGCTTCAAGCGCGATGAAGAAAATTCTACTCGAAGAAATAAAAACCTTAATGCAACCCTAATTCACAATACCAACCAGCGAAAAAACACACAATTAAAGCACTTAGAAAACGCCGCACATAAAAGGAGACGTCACAATGATAATAGCAGAGCAAAAAGATATTGCAGAAATTATACGCTCGGTTGAAGGCTTTGACCGTGTTGCTGTCGCGGGTTGCGGCGGTTGTGTCACTGTTTGCTTGTCGGGCGGCGAGAAAGAAGCTGCCGGTATTGCGGATATTCTTCGGCTGTCAGCAAAAGAAAATAAGAGCGACATGGAAGTAACAGTCACTACACCGTCACGCCAGTGCGATATGGAATTTCTTGATATTTGCGAGGCTGAGCTTGAAAATGTTGACTGCATTCTCTCAATGGCTTGCGGTGCAGGTGTTCAGTTTATGGCAGAAAAGTTTCCCGATATGGTTGTCTTGCCCGGTTTGAACACTTCGTTTATCGGTGTCAATCGCGATTTAGGTTATTGGACGGAAATGTGCCAAGGTTGCGGTAATTGCGTTCTCGAAAAAACAGGTGGTGTCTGTCCTGTGGCACGTTGTTCAAAGAGTCATTTCAACGGTCCTTGTGGTGGCTCAGGTGATGGTAAATGCGAAATCGACAAGCAAGTTGAATGCGGCTGGCAGTTGATTTATGAGCGAATGAAGCGCCTCGGACGGCTTGAAAAACTCACAGAGCTTGAAGAAGTCCGCGACTGGTCAACAAGCCGCGACGGCGGTCCGCGCGCTATCCGCCGCGAAGACGTTACTGTGGAGGGATAGGTTTTGAATAAATCTAATTTACAGAGAATACTTGAGGCGGGGCATTTTTCGGTGACGAGTGAGATTGGTCCGCCTATGAGTGCCAATGCGGAGTTTGTGCGTGAGCGTGCGCGTGAGATTGCGGGGCTTGCTGATGCGGCTAATGTGACGGATTGTCAAGCGGCTGTCGTGCGAATGTCGAGCGTTTCGGCTTCAGTTTTGGCACTGCAGGAGGGTGTTGAGCCGATATTGCAGATGACTTGCCGTGATAGAAATCGTATTGCGATTCAGAGCGATTTGCTGGGCGCGTATGCTCTCGGCATTAAGAATCTGTTGATTCTTTCGGGCGACCATCAAAGCGTTGGCAATCATCCGCAGTCAAAAAACGTTTTCGATGTTGACTCTATTCAATTGCTTAAGGCAATGAACGACCATGCCGAAAACGGTACATTCATCGGCGGCTCTAAGAGCAAAATGCCCGCTGAATTTTTCCTCGGCTCGACAACAAATCCATTCGCCGACCCCGAAGAAATGCAGCTTATCAGGCTGGAGAAAAAAATAAATGCCGGTGCAAAATTCATTCAGACACAGGCGATTTACAATATCGAGCGTTTCAGCCGCTGGATGGAAAAGGTCAGAGAGCGCGGCTTGCATGAGCGAGCTTATCTTCTCGCCGGGATTGTTGTAAACAAGAGCCAAAAATCTATTGAAATAACGGCGACAGTGCCGGGAATGGATATCCCCGAAGAGCTGCTCGAGCGTATGAGAAACGCTGAGGATAAGCAAGCCGAGGGTGAAGCTATCGCTCTGGAGCTGATTAGCGAAATACGCAAGGTCGAGGGTGTCAAAGGCTTGCACATCATGGCAATCGGCTGGGACGAGATTGTCCCTGTGTTGCTGGAAAAAGCAGGCTTCCTGCCGCGACCGGTGGTTTAAAGCAAGAGAAACGTATTAAGACAACGAGTCCGTCTCCTTCTCTTGTATGCTTTGTGACAATTCATTGACCCATTTTGGTGGTTTTTCTGTGGTTAGAATTAGTTTTCCGTTGCAGAACTTTGCTGCTTCTTCAAAACCATTATCGTTGTCGAAAAAGATTACTTCATTGCAAAGATGGAGTATCTTTTTTATCGCATCGAAGCGGTTTTCAAACCTGCGCCTTACGTCATCCTCGCTTATTTTATGACCGCCGCGCGCCACGCGGTTTGCTATTCTTGCAAGACTTTCTTCGGGAGTGTCAAGACCAATGTAGTACATACGGATGTAAAAACCCAGAGCTTTTGCTTTTTTTGCAGTTATAACTGTTCTGTGACCTGAGAGTGTTGTTTCCTGAGTAAAGCTTTCTCCTTTTGCGAGGCAGTCTGTTATTTTATGAAGTGCGATTTTGCCGCCCTCAATAGGAGAAACACCTGCTTCGGCGGTTAGCTTATCTACGTCAATAATCTCGCCCAAGTCGGTCATTCGCGGTTTTAAGGCACCTGTGAAGCTGCTCTTCCCTGTGCCGTTGACGCCGCCGATAATCGTGTAGATTTTTGTTTTATATCGTTCTTTTTCACTTAATCGCTGATTTAGAGCTTTTGTTATATAGCCATTGAGACTATCCCCTGCCGCTTCTGCAACGGCGAGAATTTCAGGCTTTCGCCCTTTCGGCACTGTCAGATGAATGCTGTCATAAGCTTTTGCATTATATTTGTTTTTTGCTCTGGTTGAGGCTTTTCCTTTTGATGTACTCACTTTCTCCTCCACTTTTGCTCTACCAGCGATTGTTGGTGTCGTATATACTTGAATAAGTATACCATATTATTCATACTTGTGCAAGTATATGTGCAGTAAAATGCTACTAGTCATTAGAAGCTCGTTGTGTTATAGTATTTTGTGAGGTGATATGTATGTCTAATTTGCCTGATAATGGATTTAAAAATGCTGTTGCTGCTGTTCCGGGTGGGGAGCGTGTGATGGATTGTTTTTTGTGCGGCACTTGCACTGCAGGGTGTCCTGTCAGTGAGCTTGACGAGGGATTTAATCCCCGGAAGATTATGCGACAAATTCTTTATGGCATGAAGGATGAGACACTTTCCGATGGTGAGATTTGGAAGTGTTATCAATGTCATGCTTGCGTGGCTCATTGCCCTCAGGATGTGCGTTTTGCCGACATTGTGCGTGTTTTGCGCGAGATTGCGGTTAGCGAGGGTATTTATGACAGCGGATTCGCCGAGAAGGTTGACGAAATTGATATAAGTGCTCGCAAGCAAAGACTTGAACAAGTTAGGGAATTGTTGAGGAAATGATGAAGAAGCCTGTAATGGTTGTTGGTGGCGGAATAGCCGGAATTCAAGCATCTACGGATTTAGCGGAGATGGGTATTCCTGTGTTTCTCGTGGAGAATTCTCCGAGTATCGGCGGCAGAATGGGGCAGCTTGATAAGACTTTTCCGACTAATGATTGCTCGGCTTGTATTCTCGCTCCTAAGGTGACTGATTGCTTTAGCCACCCTCTTGTGAAGACCTTGACCCTCAGCGATTTGCTGGAGGTTAGAGGCGAAGCGCCCGATTTTACCGCTGTTGTGCGGCGGCGTGCGCGCTTCGTCGATGAGGAGCTTTGCAAGGGCTGTGGGGACTGCGAGGAGGTTTGCCCTGTGCTCGTACGGAGCGAGTACGATATGGGGCTTGGTGACCGTCACGCAGTCTATAAGCCATTTGCTCAGGCAGTGCCTAATAAGACTGTCATCGACAAGAAAGGCACTTCTCCGTGCAAATATAATTGCCCTGCAAAGCTCGACGCCCACGGGTATGTGACTCTCACAGGCGTGGGGCGTTATGACGAGGCACTCCGTGTCGTGCGGCGTACGACGCCGTTTGCAGGAGTGCTCGGCAGAGTTTGTCTTCACCCATGTGAAGACAATTGCTCGCGGCAATACGTTGAAGAGCCTGTGTCAATCGCGGCTCTGAAGCGCTTTATTGCCGACCATGAGCTCAGCGAGGGCAAGGTGCCTGCTGAGGTTGTTGCAAAAGCATTTGCAGAGGCGAGTGAGCCGAATGACGGCTCTTTGGCTTACGATAGCTCAAGTGATTCCAATTTTAATGTAAAAATAGCAATCATTGGGGCGGGGCCTGCGGGGGTTAATTGTGCTTATCAGCTTGCACTTGCAGGGTATAAGCCGACAATTTTTGAGGCGTTGCCTGCTCCGGGTGGTATGCTCAAGGTTGGTATTCCCGATTATCGTTTGGATAAAAGTATTCTCCAGGGTGAAATTGATATTGTTACGGCATTGGGCGCGGAGATTAAGCTGAACTCTAAGCTTGGGCGTGATTTTACGATTGATTCTCTCCGAAAAGATGGTTACAAGGCTATTTTCCTTGCGGTCGGTGCTCACAAGGATATGAAGCTTGGTGTTCCCGGTGATGAGCATGAGAGTGTTATATCAAGTGTCGACTTTTTACGTGAGCTGAATTTAGGCAGCACTCCCAACCTTGGAAAAAAAGTCATTGTTATCGGCGGCGGAAATGTTGCGATGGATGCGGCGCGCAGTGCGCGGCGTTTGGGCTGTGGTGTCACGGTTTTGTACAGGCGTTCACGTGCTGAAATGCCTGCTAATGAGTGGGAAATCCACCACGCTCTTGAGGAGGGTGTTGAAATTAGGGAGCTCACGACTCAAGTTGAGGTTGTTATTGAAAACGGCTCGTTAACAGGGGTTAAATGCCTGCAAAATAAACTTGGTGATAAGGATTCAAGCGGTCGTCGCAGCCCTGTTGCTATTGAAGGCTCCGAGTTTGTTATTGCTGCTGATACCGTGATTGCCGCAATTGGGCAAAAGGTTGACGAAAGCGCTGTGATTGCAGGTGGTGTTGATTGCTTCAACCGTTGGGGTACGCTTGACATTGATGAAGCTACGATGATGCTGAGAAGCAGTGGCGATGAGAGCTTTGACGGTGTGTTCGCAGGCGGCGATGCGACTCGCGGTCCTGCGACGATGGTTGAGGCTGTGGCTGACGGCAACAGGGTTGCAATAGCCATCAGGAACTACCTCGAAGGCACCGCGGTGCCTGTCGAGCCGTTTGCGTTACCGCAAACCCCATTAGCGCAAATTGCTACTAATGGGAAACCAAAGAAATCTCGGGCAAGCATGCCCTTGATTTCTTTGCGCGAACGTACAAGTACGTTCGACGAGGTCGAGCTCGGCTTACAAGCCGGAGCCGCCCTCGACGAAGCACTGCGCTGCGTAGACTGTTCAGTCTGCTGCGAGTGCAAGCTTTGCTCCGAAGCCTGCGCCTCAGGCGCAATCCTTCACGCCCAATGTGATGAAACATACGAAATTCCAATAAGTGCCGTAGTGCTGGCACCCGGCTTCGATGTTTCACACAATATTCCGTCGGAGCTCGGTTACAACCGCTTCTCCGACGTCGTGACAAGCCTCGAATACGAGCGTATTCTGTCCGCATCGGGACCCTTCGGCGGTCACGTTCAGCGTCCATCGGACGGCAGAGCGCCAAAAAGGATTGCATTCATTCAATGCGTAGGCTCTCGCGACAAAAAGTGCGGCATTGATTACTGCTCGTCTGTCTGCTGTATGTACGCTGTCAAAGAAGCTCAGATAACCAAAGAGCATCTGCCGTCGGTCGAAGATATTCACATCTACAACATGGACATTCGCGCTTATGGCAAGGATTTTGACAAATATGTCGATTCTGCGAAAAATAAATATGGTATAGACTTCATACGAAGCCGTGTCGGAGGAATCGAAAGAGATGAATCAACCGGCGAATTAATTCTCAGTTACTGTGATGATAATGGCGTATTCGCAACGCAAAACTATGATATCGTCGTCCTCTCCGTCGGTATGGAGCCATGTAATGCTACAAAAGAAATGCTGATGCAGCTTAACATTAGAACAGACCGTTACGGCTTCATTTCGTCAAATATGCTCAGCGCACCCGAAACCTCACGCGCAGGAATTCTCGCTTGCGGTGTTGCCGCAGGACCTAAGGACATTCCCGAAACGGTTGTTGAAGCCAGCGCGGCAGCTGCAGGAGCGGCGAAGTTTGCAAATTCGTGCACAGTTGACCTTTATAATGATTACAGTAAATTCTATACCTTAGAGCCCGAAGTGCCCGAGCGTGATGTTTCGAAAGAACCTTTGCGAATAGGCGTTTTCGTGTGCCATTGCGGCGTAAACATTGGTGGTTATCTGACTATTAAGGAAGTTGTGAGTGCTGCCAAGAATCTGCCGTATGTTGTATATTCTGACGAGTCACTTTATACGTGTTCGGTCGATGCTCAAAAAAATATAAGTGAAATGATTAAAGAGCATAGGCTCAATCGTGTTGTGGTTGCTTCATGTACTCCGAGAACGCATGAACCGCTGTTCCAAAAAGTTTTGAAAAAATCGGGTCTCAACCCATACTTGTTTACAATGGCAAACATACGAGACCAATGCTCGTGGGTACACATGGACGATATGCAAGCCGCTACGGATAAAGCGATTGACCTTGTTTCAATGGCAGTTGCAAAGGTCACGCTTGCAAGACAGCTACAAAGAAAGAAAATTAGTGTCGATAAAGCCGCTCTCATTATAGGCGGTGGTATGTCGGGGCTTACAGCGGCAGCGGAAATGTCAGGTATGGGATATAAGGTCTATCTTGTAGAAAAAGCAAACAGCCTCGGCGGCAATGCTTTGAGGCTCGGAGCTGATGTCTATGGAAGAGATGTTTCCGGCTACCTGCGTGGCGTAATCGACTGTGTCAGTGGTGATGAAAATATCACTGTCATGCAAAGCAGTACAATCGCTGAAATTGACGGCTATGTCGGTAATTTCAAAACAACTGTGGCAACACCCGATGGCGATAAAGAGATTTCCCACGGAGTTGTAATAATTGCAACCGGAGCACAAGCTCATAAGCCGACCACCTTCTTATTTGGTGAAAACGAAAATATAATGACCCACCTTGAGCTTGAAAACAGAATACAAAGGGAGGGTTCTCATGCGCTCTTCGGCGATGTCACTAAGCCGCTCCTCTGTGCCACTCGCGCTCCGCACGTTGTCATGATTCAGTGCGTGGATTCACGCGATAACACACACCCATATTGCTCAAGAGTTTGTTGCAATCAGGCGATAAAAAATGCACTATCAATAAAAAAAGCAACCCCCGAGAGCAATGTGACGATAATGTACCGCGAAATGCGAAGCTACGGGCTGCACGAAAAACATTACTTAGATGCTCGCAAGCTTGGCGTGCAATTTGTACGATTTAATGATAATGACTATCCGACGATAAAAATCAACGATAATACCTCCCCCCTAACGGTAATTATAAACGACACTCTTCTCGGGAAATCAATCGATTACCCTGCGGATATCGTATCGCTTTCAGCGTCTATGCAACCTGACGTTGACGAGAACTTACGCATCGCTCAAATGCTTAAAGTTCCTTTAAACCAGGAGGGTTTCTTCCTTGAGGCTCATGTTAAATTACGCCCCGTAGACTTTGCAACAGAAGGTGTTTATCTTGCCGGACTCGCCCATTCGCCAAAAAATCTGCAAGAATGTATTGTCGGCGGTAAAGCTGCTGCAGGCAGAGCGGCAACTGTTGTGGCAAAAGACACACTTGAAACAGAGGGTACAATTGCTTGTATAGATGCAGATTTATGCGTTGCGTGTGCTGCTTGTGAGAAGGTTTGTGCTTATAAGGCGATTGAAATCTCCGAAATTCAATGGCGAAGAGAGACAGTTGCGAAAGCAGTTGTGAACGATGTCCTTTGTAAAGGCTGCGGTACCTGCAGTGCGACTTGCCGTTGCGGCGCAATTGATGTCGGAGGCTTCTCCGATGAGCAGGTACTAACCGAAATTGCGTATTTATTGCATGGCACACATAATTAGCTTTCAACGAGTCGTTTAATTGTTTATACAAGTAAAATGGAGAAACAAATGGTTGAACAAAATCCAAAAATTGTAGCTTTTCTTTGCACTTGGTGCAGTTACGCAGGAGCCGACCTTGCCGGAACAGGCAGGAATCAATATCCGCCTAATGTGCGTGTTATCAGAGTTCCTTGCTCCGGCAGGATTAATCCCATGTACATCATCAAAGCACTTCTCGACGGTGCTGATGGTGTCATGGTATCGGGGTGTCACCCCGGCGATTGCCACTATCTAGTCGGCAACTATTTTGCCCGTCGCCGCTTTACAGTCCTGAAAAAGCTCCTGACGACGGCAGGCTTCGACCCAAACCGCATCCACTTCACCTGGGTCTCCGCCTCAGAAGGCGTCCGCTTCGCAGACGTAATAAAAGAAGTTACAGAGAAGGTACAAAATGGAACAAAACCTAAAAATACTGTGTAATGAGCTGCTTAAAAGCGACTCAATAAAAACTGTTATCGGCTTCAAAGAAGGCGGCGAACTGGGGCTGAGTTTGCCATATATCTTCTCTGCACCCGAGGAAGCCGACAAGCTTGTCTGGAACAACCGCTGTGTACCAAACCTCAGCGGATATCTGCTCGAAAATCAAATATTCAAAAGTAATAGCTCAGAGAGTAATACGACAGACAGCAGTAATAGCGATAAACAAAAAACCGCAATAATAGCAAAGCCTTGCGACGCCAGAGCCATTGTTAGTCTTGTTCAAGAAAATCAGATTAAACGTGATGATGTCTATATCATAGGAATGACGTGCAACGGCATGGCTGATGTTAACGGCAATCTACTCCCTGCTTGTGCAGATTGCACTGTACGCACTCCACCGTTGTACGACACACTCATCGGAGACGAATGTGACAAGGGGACGGTTCTCCTGTCACGTCAATTTGCACAAAATTCTAGTGATAATGACGGAACAGGAGAACCTGTCCCCCGTCTCATCGATGAGATGAGCAAATGCATTTTGTGCTTTAGCTGCCGACAGTCGTGCTACGGCTGCTATTGCAAGACATGCTTCATGGAGCGCGGCGTACCGGATTGGCAGACCGTCTCGCCGGATTTGGGAGCAAAAATGCTATACCATCTTGGCAGAACAATGCATCTGTCAGGGCGATGCGTAGAGTGCGGTGCTTGCGAAAATGCCTGTGCATCGGGCGTAAATATCCGCTATTTGATCCGGGAAGTGACAAAATTCATCGAAGATACTTACGATTACAAGGCAGGAATGGATCTTGAAACCGAGCCGGCTATGCTCAGATATGACACAAACGACCCTGAAATAGGCTTTCTTGGCTTTGAAAGCGACAACTCAGGTTGCTGCGGCGGAGGTGATGAAAATGTCGAATGAATATAAATTGCCTGCGAGTAACGATACAGCGGCGGACGTTGACGAAGCAACAGCAGCGAATAATACAATAAATAAAACAGAAATGAAAGCTTTTCTTGAGTTTCTCAGTGCAGACAAAAAGCTTGTCGGCCCTGTTGACACCGGCAAGGTTATTGAGTTTCGAGAAGCTCCGGCAGCAGATATATTAATGGACGACCTTGTTTCATATATTTCCATAAAAGAATACTATTTTCCGCAAAGCGAACTAATGTTCACATTCGAAAACGATGATATCACCGATAAGTCAGATATGCCCGGCTATATAATTTTCGGTGCAAAGCCTTGCGATTTGGAAGCTCTGAGGGTAATGAGCATCGTTTATTCATCGGGTAAATACGCAGACCCATTCTTCCAAAGAAGATTTGACGCAAATTTCCTGATAGGCATCGGCTGTAAAAACCGCAAGCCCGAATGCTTCTGTGATGAAATGGGCATCAATATGGAATTTTCAGACTTTTGCGACATTATACTGGTAGATGAAGGTGATTCTTATAGGGTTGCACTCACTTCCGAAAAGGGGCAAAACGCACTAAATAGTTTTTATTCAGCAAAAAGCAAGACAGCAGAACCGTCCCCCTGTCTTGAACCGGTCAGGAGAAGCTCACAGGTTCTCCCAACGTCTCGCTTGCGAGACAATGGAATCGGTCCGCTGACAGGCCCTGACACCGAATACTTCGAGTGTATTGATTGGGCGACGGTGACGCAGACTTGCAGGGGCTGCGGGATATGTACTTATGTGTGCCCCACTTGCTATTGCTTTAATTTTCGGGATGTTTGCGAAAAAGGAGAAGCAAAGCGGTATAAGTGCTGGGATAGTTGTATGTATCCCAAGTTCACGTTACATGCTTCGGGGCACAACCCACGCGAGCAACGCTTTGAGCGATACAGGCAAAGGGTTCTTCATAAGTACAAATATGTTCCCGATAATTTTGAGGGGGCTGTTGCTTGCACAGGCTGCGGCAGATGCGTAAGAGGTTGCCCTGTCGGTATTAACATAAAAGAAATTTTAATGCAAGTAAAGGCAGCAAGCAATAAGTAAAGAGGAGATGGAGATGTCTGAGTTGAACCCGTATTTGCCGCAAAAGGCAGTAATTGATAATATAATACAGGAGACGACGTCGCCTGATTTAGATGTTAAGACATTTAGAATCAGGTTGCAGGGCAATGATAATTTCGCTTACCTGCCGGGTCAGTTTGTCGAGTTTTCAATTCCCGGTCTGGGTGAGTGCCCGTTTGGTTTTGCATCAATGCCATATCCTGACGGCAGCTTTGACATTACTATTAAGCGCACGGGCAAGGTGACAAATAAAATCCATGCACTCGACATTGGCGGGACAGTTTGGATTAGAGGTCCGTTCGGAAACACCTTTCCTCTCGAGCTTATGCAAGGCAGTGATTTGCTAATTGTTACAGGCGGTATCGGGCTTGCTCCGCTCAGACCCTTCATTCAATATGTGCTGGCTCCCGATAAAAGAGAAAAATATGGAAAAGTCGATATGCTGCTTGCCGCACGAAGCTCTACAGACCACAACTTCACCTATGATTATGATACGTGGCGAGCAATAGGTGAGACATCAATTAATCAAACAATTGACCGCGCAGAGCTCGACTGGACAGGACTTGTGGGTTTTCCTCACAACTTGATAAAAGATATGTCACTCGATATCACCAAAAGATATGCAATCTTGTGCGGTCCGCCAATAATGATTAAAGCAGTACAAGAGGCACTGATTAATATGGGAATGCAGCCTGATAATATCTATACAACCTTAGAAATGCGAATGACTTGCGGTGTCGGCAAATGTGCGAAATGTAACATTGGACATCAATATGTCTGTATCGACGGTCCTGTTTTCAGCATTGCAGAGCTTTCGAAAATGCCTGATGAATATTAATGTGTCAGTAGAACCGTCCCCCTGACACCTCTGTCACTTGACTGGACACAACATCTTGTGGTACACTTGGGGAAGTTGTACATAGTAAGGATATAATAATATGTCATTTCTCAAAAACTTGAATAAGCATTTATATAAAGCTTACGATGGACAGGTAGAGGCTTATGAAGAAGGTGGCTGCCTTGTTTTGTCGGGTGAGCTAAAGCGTTGGAATGATATAGTTTATGCCGGGCAAATTGCAATTGAAAAAAACCCGTATTTTGGTTTTGTAAATGAAATAGTCTGTACAACAGAAGCTGCAATGCCAATCAGAAAACCAAAAATTGATGACAGTTCTCTCGAACGGGAAGAGCCGGATGTCTTAATAATCGGTGGAGGAATCATCGGCTGTGCGATTGCCAGAGAGCTCTCAAGGCATAAGCTAAACATTTTACTTGTTGAAAAAGAGCACGATGTTGCCATGCAGGCCTCAGGACGTAACACAGGCGTAGTGCACTCAGGAGTTGGGCTAAACAAGGGTTCACAGAGGTATAGGTTCAGCAGACTGGGTAATCAGATGTTTCCGAACCTTTGTAAGGAGCTTGAGGTCGACTATATACGCTCAGGTCAAATCGCCTATCACTACAACCGTTTGTGGGATGCTTTTATGCCTCTTTCATCAATTTACTGGAAATGGTTAGGTATCAGTGACGCACGAATTCTAAAAAGAGATGATTTAAGCCGATATGAGCCGGAATTGAGCAATGCAATCGGTTCTGCGGTACTCTTCCCTTCGGCAGGTGTTGTTAATCCTTTTGATTTAACAATTGCTCTTGCAGAGAATGCAGCGCAGAATGGTGTCACAATATCACTAGACACAATGGTTCAGTCTATGACGGTTGAAGATTCGGTAATTAAAAGTGTTAAAACAAACCGCGGAATAATTAAGCCAAAGCTTGTTATCAATGCAGCAGGAGTATTTGCAGAGATGATAGCAGCTATGGCAGGTGATAAATTCTTTTCAATCCATCCGAAAAAAGGAACAACGGCAGTGCTTGATAAAAAATACGTTAATAAAATGTCACGTACTGTAGTTACCACGATGGGAAAGTCTCCAACTAAAAAGAAACACTTAAAAGGAACCAGTGTAATAAGAACTGTTAACGGAAACACCTTAGTCGGACCTGATTCTTTTGAAACTATACACAAAGAAGATTTTTCTACCTCTGCTTTAAACCTGAAGGAGTTAATTAGTTCTCAAGCAAAAGCATTTCCTGAGATTGACCAAAATCAAATTATCGCCTATTATTCGGGAATAAGTGCAGCAACTTATGAAGATGATTTTATTATCAGCAAAGGGGCATATATTGTAAACATTATTCACGCAGCGGGAATGCAGTTCCCCGGTTTGACAGCATCTCCGGCTGTTGCGGCAGAGGTTGTAAAGCTTGCTGCTGAATTCTTTGGCAGTATTAGTTCTATGGGCACAAATCCGGATTTTAACCCAATACGGAGTGCTCCATCAAGACCATCTCAAATGGATGATGCGGCTCGCTCTGCATTGATAGAATCTAATCCTGATTATGGAATTATTATTTGCAGATGCCAGGGAATTAGCAAAGGCGAAATTCTAAATGCAATGCGACGTGAGGTTAAGTGCACATCACTTGATGGGATAAAGAGGCGTGTCAGAGCCGGTATGGGTCGCTGTCAAGGAAGCTATTGCAGTACACAAATAATAGATTTACTAGCAAGCGAGACCAGATTACCACCTCAAAATATAAGAAAGAGCGGAAGCGGAAGCGAGAAGCTTTACGGTAATGCTAAAGCTCTTCAACAAAAACGCGATTCTAGCGCAAAGGATGCAAGCTTTGGCAGAACCGACCCCGAAACAATTGCACGTTTACAAACCAATGCAAAGAGAATACTGGCTGCTAAGTATGACTCTGGAAAGGAAGCCTCCAGCAATGTTAATGAGTAGAGTTGGTGTTGTCGTTATCGGCGGTGGTCCTGCTGGGATTTCTGCAGCTATTGCTGCTGCGGTAGACGGGGCTTCTGTTCTCATTGTTGATAGAGAAGCAAGACTTGGCGGAGCCTTGAAACAAGCGATTCACGACGGCTTTGGGTTCTTGCGATACGATGAGCGGCTCACGGGACCCGAATATGCGTTCAGAGACATTTCAACGCTTGAGCAGACAAATGCTTTTGTTATGCTTCAAACAACTGTTACAAAAATAGTTAGCATTGGCAATGCTTTTCAACTGACCCTTTGCAACAGGCATGGTATTGTGCAGCTTGAAGCTAAAAGTGTTGTCTTGGCAACCGGATGCTTAGAGCGAACTGCCAGACAGATTCATATTCACGGTTCGCGGCCTGCAGGAGTTTTTACTGCAGGCAGTGCACAGTATTACCTTAATATAATGGGACAAGTGCCTGCAAGACGTTGTATTATCCTCGGAAGCGGTGATTTAGGACTTGTAATGGCAAAAACATTAACTACCGAAGGAATAAATGTACTTGGCATATATGAACCAAACGGGGCAATTGCCGGCTCACAGCAAAATTTAGCAGCTTGTATGAACGATTATAATATTCCTCTGCATTTTAACCACACAATAACACATGTTTTTGGCACACAGCGCTTAAAGTCAGCAATAATAAGCCGTGTTGATAAAGGATTAGTACCGATTGCAGGCTCTGAAAATCGCGTGAAGTGTGATTCTGTAATAATTTCAACAGGTTTAATACCTGAAACAGACCTTGCAGAGTCTATGGGAATTCCTGTTTCATCAGAAACAAACGGACCTGAGTGTGACCAGAATTTCATGACACTGCTCGACGGTCTTTTCTGTTGCGGAAATTCTGTCCATATTAATGGTAAGGCAGAATATATCTCCGAAAGTGGCGCAATTGCAGGCAGAAACGCTGCTCGTTTTATTGAAAGGGATAGGCAGCTTGTAAAGCTGTCCACAAGTAAGGATTTCCTTTACTGCGTCCCTCAGTATCTTGACATAGATATGCTTCATAATACTACAACAATATTCTTCAGACCGCGAGAAATTCGCAAGGATGCTAAAGTAAAGATATATATAGACGGGCACGAACTGCTCTCCCAAGATTTCCTTACTTTGCGGCCGCCTGAGGTTGAGAAAATCGAAGTGGACTTCAACACTCCGTTAACAACAAGCAGTAAAATCGAACTTAGAATGGAGAGATGACATGGGTGAACTATATTGTATAACGTGCCCCACCGGCTGCAAGATGACTGTTATCGGCTCCGGCTTTGATATGCTTATTGAAGGAAATAAGTGCGACAAAGGTAAGGATTTTGCAAAACTCGAATCATCTAATCCTTCAAGGACTCTAACAACAACAGTTAGAACTAAGTTCCCGGGCGTACCGGTCATTTCGGTTAGGACAAGCGAGGGAATCCCCAGAAACAAGCTGATGGATGCAATGAAGGAGCTCAGTGAGGTAATGGTAGATACAGAGCTTGGATGCGGTGATGTTGTTGTTGAGGATATCGTAAAAACAGGTGTCAGCGTTATTGTTACAAGCTGTGCTTTAATGCAGCTTGGAGCTGAGCTGGAGAACAAAAATGTCGAACTGAGCAAACGCGGCAACATAAGCGCATCTGAAAGTAAGGCAACTCAATCAAGTTCAAGATTCACAAATGTAATGAATCCCGGCGTGGTCGACGACCTTGGAGCAGGTGCTGCTGATGGATTTGTCGGAGCTGCCGGTGAGGCTGTTGGTGTTGATACAGGACATGAAGAAGACGAAGCAAATGAGCAAAATCAAGATGGCACAGACCGTATTAAAATGAAGAGCAGACCACACATCAAGAGATAGTAAGGAATTCCTTCCCGTCTTTATCTGCTCCTTTTGGAGGTAATTAGTGATACATTTAAATCAAGTTGGCTATAATTCGAAGCTCCCAAAAAAAGCAGTGATTACCGGTGAGGGTAGGCATTGCTTTATTCTATCAAGTGACGGAGAGAATACCATTCAGCCAACAATAAGTCCAAAATTATATGATATCGCATCAGGCGATTACGTTCGTCTTGTTGATTTCTCATCAATTACTGACACGGGCGAATACTTTTTATTCTCTGATGGTCTGAAAAAGACATTTTATATTTATAAGCAGCCATATAATGATTTACTTGGAGCTTTAATCAAGAGCTTTTATTATCTTCGGTGCGGCTGTGAGCTAAATGCTACTCATGCAGGAGTGTATAAGCACTTAGAATGCCATACATCCGCAGCAAAAATGATTGATAACGACAACACTAGGCTTGATGTAACCGGAGGGTGGCATGATGCCGGTGATTACGGCAGATATGTTGCTCCTGCAGCTGTGACTCTTGCACATCTGATGTATTCGTATGAGCTATTCCCCGAGGCTTTTACAGATAGCTTGAATATACCGGAAAGCGGTAATGGTCTACCCGACTTATTAAATGAGTGCCGTTATGAGCTTGAGTGGATGTTAAAAATGCAAAATGAAGAAGGCGGAGCATATCATAAAGTAGCTACTCGATACTTTTCAGACTTTATAATGCCCGAAGACGATAAAGATGAGTTACTGCTGTTTCGCGTTTCTCACACGGCGACAGCCGGTTTTGCTGCAGCTCTGGCTCAGGCATATAGGGTATTTAAGCCCTTTGACAGTTTCTTTGCCGATAAATTACTTGCTGCAGCTCTCAGAGCATGGGATTGGCTTGATAGTAATCCTGACTTCGTGCCTTTTGAGAACCCTCCCGATGTCAGGTCCGGTCCTTACGGGGATAATGATTGCGAAGATGAGATTTTTTGGGCTGCAGCTGAATTATGGGCTGCAATGCTCCATAGCGGCAGACAAGAAGAGGCTTTAAAGTTTAAAGCAATAGTAACAAAAATGGCAGATGATATTGATATCTCCAAGCTTGGCTGGCGAGATACGGGCGGTTTTGGAGCTCTATGCTGCTTATTTTCAATTAATAAGTTAGATACCTCTAATTCTACAGAAGCCACAAAGCCTGATAATAACTTCGTTGAAAAGCTCCGTAGCCGTTTTTTAAGTGCTGCCGATAGCTTTCTTGAGATATCAAAAAAAAGCGGCTATAAAACCGCTCTTGCCGAGGATGAGTACGTCTGGGGTTCAATCTTGCCGATTATGAATAGAGCAATAATCATGATTTGTGCAAAGCTGCTGACAGGCAATCAAAGCTATCAGGATGCCGCTCAATCGCAGCTTGATTATCTGCTTGGCATGAATGCCACAGGCTATAGCTTTGTGACCGGCTACGGCGAAAATTCCTTCCGCTATCCGCATCACAGAGCATCTTATGCAGATGGTGTCGCCGACCCTGTTCCCGGACTTGTCTCGGGTGGTCCGAACAATAGGTTTCCCGATGCTGTTTGCAAGAAGCTCATTCCTCACGAAACCCCTCCGGCAAAGTTCTATATAGATGACACTTGGACAGCTTCGGCAAACGAAAATGCAATTTATTGGAACTCATGTTCAGTTTTTGTAACCGCTTATTTTCACTCTTTATAAATTGAATTCCTGATTTAACTTGGCATAATTATGTTTATATTATATACTATATTATACATTTAATTAGGGAGTTTAAATTTGTGAATTTACGCAAGAATATTTATTTACCTATGATAATATTAACAGTCGGAAGTTGTTTTGCAGTTTTGATAGCTTCCATTGTTTTATATGTGCGTGAAATCGATGAAGCGAAGTATAACCAAATTAGTGTAGCGACAACTGTTGTTGAAAATGAGATTGATGATATGCTCAGAAAAGCAGAAGTCGCAGCCATCGGTATGGCAAATAATCCCGACTTGATTGAATCTCTTATAAATGATGACCTCGAAAGCATTATACGAATGGCAAACGCTCTAAAAGGTATGGCTCAGCTCGATTTCTGTAATATCATAGATAATAAAGGGTATGTTATAACAAGAACACACGCACCCGAAATTTTCGGCGATAACATTTCAAATCAGCCTCACGTTGCACTCGCTTTGCAAGGTGAAATTTCATCAAACATAACACAAGGTGCGGTTATTCTCCTTGGCACTTATGCCGGAGCGCCTGTCTATGACCATGATAACAACCTGATAGGTGCAATATCTTTAGGCTTCAGACTCGATATTCAACAGTTTTCGTATAGAATGAAGGAGCTTGTCGGCTGTGAAGTCAGCGTTTACTTGAGAAATGAGCGTATATCAACTACTCTTGTCGGTATTGATAACACTTATGTCCTCGGTGATTATGCACCCGAGAATATAAGTGACATTGTGCTGGGCGGAGAAATATACATTGATACAATGCAGATATTCGGGCACGAGCTGCTTGCAAAAATATTCCCGCTCAAAGGCGCTGACGGCAACCCTATGGGAATGGTATTCATCGGATTTTACACTACAGACAGTGACTTGAAAATAGTGTATTTCATATTACTCGGAGCACTTATTACACTCGGCATTTTATGCGTTAGCCTTTTTATAGCAATGGGTATTTCCAAAATAGTAGAGCAGCGTTTGAGCAGCGCTTATGAAATCAACACCCTGCAATTGGTGAAAATTGATTTAATGGTTGATTCTGCACAAATTGGTTTGTGGGATTTGAATATTATCAAAGATGACCCGTTTAATCCGGATAACAGCATGGTTTTTTCTGATATATTCAGACATTTGCTTGGATATGATAATGCAACGGATTTCCCCGATATTCTCGGCAGTTGGTCAAAACTCTTGCATCCTGATGATATTGAAAGTACGCTCACGGCACTTAGAAACCATCTGTTTGACGCTTCGGGAAAAACTCCATACAATATCGAGCATAAGCTTATGAAGAAAAACGGAAAATACGCTCATTTCCGTTCCGTTGGTGAGACTATCAGAGATAAAGACGGGTATCCTCTGCGTGTTTGCGGCTCTCTTACCGATATTACTGAGCAAAAAGAAAACCTCGCAGTAATAGAAAAAGCACGTACAGATGCGGAATCCTCAAACCAGGCAAAGTCGGCATTCCTTGCAAACATGAGCCACGAAATCAGAACGCCGATGAACAGTATTATCGGGTTTTCCGAACTCGCTCTTGACAATAATGTTACACCAAAAGTTAAGCAATACCTGATTAATATTACAGATAACGCAAAGTGGTTGCTGAACATTATAAATGATATTCTGGATAGTGCTAAGATTGAATCCGGCAAAATTGAGCTTGAGCATATTCCTTTTGACCTACACGATGTCATTAGTCAGTGCCAGTCGGCAATTTTACCCAAGGCTGCTGAAAAAGGACTTATCCTGTATTGCTATTCTGAACCGCTTGGCGAAAGGAAGCTGCTCGGTGACCCGATAAGGCTGCGTCAGGTGTTCATGAACCTTCTCACTAACGCTGTTAAGTTTACGGAAAAAGGAACAATTAAACTATTGGCAGGGGTCATAAGTACATCCGACGAAACAGCCAAGATAAAATTTGAAGTAAAAGACAACGGAATCGGCATGACCAATGAGCAAATTTCAAATATCTTTGAGCCATTCATGCAAGCTGATCACAGCATTACAAGAAAGTTCGGCGGCACAGGGCTTGGTCTTTCCATCACAAAAAACATTATTGACATTATGGGCGGCAAGCTTTCAGTTATAAGCACTCTTGATGTCGGCAGCACATTCTCGTTTGAGCTGACCTTCGACATGATTGATGCCGATTTATCTGCTTTAACCGAGAGCACAATACTCCGTGATATTGAAAGACCAACCTTTATCGGCGAAGTATTGGTATGCGAAGACAACACACTTAACCAGCAAGTTGTGTGTGAGCATTTGGAGCGTGTCGGGCTTAAAGTATTTGTCGCAAACGATGGCAAGGAAGCTGTAGACATCATAATGGAACGCCTCAGTGATTTAGGTGACGGCGCTGAGAAAAAAACCTTTGACCTTATTTTCATGGATATACACATGCCTGTTATGGACGGCTTGGAAGCTGCAACCATAATAAACCAGTTGGGTGTTGAAACGCCTGTAATTGCCCTAACAGCAAATGTAATGTCAAATGATTTGGAAATTTACAAAACAAACGGAATGCAAGGCTATCTCGGCAAACCATTTACTTCTCAAGAGCTGTGGCGTTGCTTAATCAAATATTTACCTGTTGTAAAGTACACTTCTATTGACGAGCAAACTCAATCGCAAGAAGAAGCCAAGGCTCATAAACAGTTATGCATACATTTCGTAAGAAGTAATCAAGAAACATACACTAATCTGATGAATGCAGTTAATAGCTCCGACATCACCAAAGCTCATAGGATTGCTCACACACTGAAAGGAAATGCCGGACAAATAGGCGAAAAAGCACTGAAGGAAATATCAGCAACAGTCGAGCTTATGCTCGCTAACGGCGAAAACAAGCTCGACGATGATGCACCGATTTTTCTTGAAGCTGAGCTTAAGGCCGTTCTTCAAAAGCTTGCTCCTTTACTCGAAGAAGCTGAGTCTTCTGTTATACATGAAATAAATGACAAGGATGAAGCACTTAAAATCCTTGATATGCTTGAAGCACTCTTAAACAAAAACAGTCCCGAATGTATGAATATGATAGATAACATCAAATCTATCAAGGGTGCCGATGACCTCGCCCGATATGTTTCGGACTTTGAGGTAAAAAAAGCACTTGAGGAGCTCTCAAGGCTTAAAGGGAGTCTGTGAGGCAGGGGGACGTCCATAGAGCCATGCGAAGTTTTTGCCGTTTAACATTCCGTGCATTTCGAGCGAAAAGACTGCTGTTATTGTGCCTGTCAGTGTTATCCATTCCGGGAGGATAAACAAATAGAATAACGAGTTGAGGATAATCAGAATTCCGATAATCAGAAGTATGTCAAAAGCAATAGCCGGAACATTCCTGAAGAAGCGGAAAATACCTATTTTCCCTCTTTCCCAGTGCTTTACGTCTGCTCTGCGTCTTTTTCCGACCGGGATTAAAAAGGCAAAGCCTAAAATAATACCCAGCCAGAATCCCCCTGCAAGAGAGTATGCGAGAGTTTTGTTGCCGTCATCTTCAAATGATGCCAGTGGCATAAATAATATCGTTAGCGATGAAAGAAAAAATGAAATGATTGATAACCAAAAGAATATTTTTGCCGACTTCATATAGAATAGTGCTCCTTATCTTGCAAGGTCTGCGTGTTATCTGATATTTGCTTCGCCCTTTTGCCTTTTCTTTTCTACGTACATGGCTTCGTCAGCACGCTTAAATGTGTCGCGGAGTGTTTCGTCGGTTCCTTTAATAAATGTTGCTGCTCCGCAAGCACAGCTGAACGGGCGGTTTTTATATGTTGAGCGTTTTTCGTTACGAAGGGATTGCATTATTGCTTCTATTTCGTTTTCTCTCTTGCCGACAATTATTGAAGCAATCTCATCTCCGCCTATCCGATAAATCGGCTGCCCTTCACCAATGTTTTTTGCAATCAGGTCAGCGGTGTTTTTAATGTATGCATCGCCTGCCTTGTGCCCTATTGTATCATTAATAACCTTGAGATTATTAACGTCACAGATAATTAGTGTAATACTCTTTCCTTGGTCTGCAAGGTCGCCGCATTCTCTGAGCTTGTGTTCAAACGCCATACGGTTTTCATAGCCTGTGAGAATGTCTGTATACGCAAGTCTTTTGTACGTAGACTCGGTGACACGGCTCATCGAAAGATACGCGACAATTGAGATTAGTACAAGTAATGCTGCTGAGAGTACCAGGCTGTATATCGCAGCTTGCCTTAATGAAGTATACACTATATTCGCGTTAAATTCCATACCTACCGTTCCGATTATACTTTGGTCTGCATCGTGAACAGGCCAGTAGATTGAATACACGCCTCCGTGGTCATTTCGGTACATACCGCTACCCATAACCGCGACACCTTCTCTCAGACTCAATCGCAGGTCTGAGAGAAGTGCACCGCTTGGTACATAGTTTGAATCCGGGTCATTCAGAACACGTAAGGACATCAAAAGCTCACCGGCTTCATTTTCTTTTGCGATGTACAGCCGCGTAAGATTGCTTGTGCCTTTTAACCATCCGAGAACCTCGTGAACGTGCTCACTGGCTCTGACCCCATCTTCAGTGTTCTCACCAATGTCTCTGAAATCATCGACGTACAGGTTTTGAATAATGAAGTCCTTTATTCCTGCCGCGCGGTCACGAATGTCGTTAACCATTGCATTATACGTCAATGTATATACGGTAAAGAACACACCGCCTGCCACTATTACTACTGTCAATATCAAGATAAGGTACATCCGGAGAATGAGTTGATTTTTCATATCTTCAGCCCTTTCCTGTATTATTTTTTATGCGAGTGCCGGCTCGAGAGCTTCATGGTTAATGTCTCTTTCGTCTATCTCGTCATCTTTTTGATCCTTCATCACTTTCGATGCTGCAACGAGTTGTGCGGCAACTATGAGTACATGAATTATTGTCCAGATGTCAATGAGTACCATCGTTTTGGTCATATCCTGTAAAAGCAGGAACATAAACGCACCCATTATCGCAAGTCCGATTACCAATGTCAACCATACGAGACTGCGTTGTTTGCCTTCGTAAATGTCGCTTAAATCGATTTCTTCTTTACGCTCGCGTCTTTTGCGTGCAAGTGTTCGTAATGTGATGATTGCCGCAAGCAGAAGTCCGACAATTAAACCGAGTATCAGGTTAACCAGTGACCATGCGTCCATTCCAAACGGAGCGAACAATAGAATCGTCCTGCCCATGAAGGTTATACCCGGTATGCCGCCTTCGTGAATTGGTATGCCCGGCAGCTCGGCAAGAGACCTGCTCGCCGCTGCTGCATCGCTGCCGCCGCTGTAGAGGCTGCCGCCCGGTGTTGTTGCCCATCCCGGCGGTGTACCGAGTCCGCCTGTACCGCCTTGCTGCCATGTATCGAGGAAGGTGGGTTGTCTTTGTGTGCCTTGATGCCACGTGTCGAGGAATGAGCCGCCGCCTGAATCACCACCGCCGCCTGTGTCAGGAGCGCCGCCGATATCTCCACCTCCAGTACCGCCACCGCCAATATCTCCGCCACCTATATCTCCGCCGCCGGTGTCTCCACCGCCGCCGCCACCGCCGCCACCGCCGCCGCCTGTGTCAGGAGCGCGCGGATGAGTAATCGCAAAGGTTGAGAATCTACTCAGCCTCATTTCAAGATAGCCGCCGACAAATGATGCGTATTCGCCGTAGCTGTTTGGTGTAGAGGTCAGAATTTCTGCAACACCTTCATGCACGCGGTATACGCTGAGGTCGGAGCGAGTGCTTGTAAATGGCAGCGATACAACTACGTAGTCATCACCCAGATTCGGCGTTCTTGCTCCGCCTGCAGAGCTTACGGCTGCGCTGCCTACCTGATAAAGCAACGCCATATCGAGATACATGACTACCTCATGGTTACCCGAATATTCGTTTATCAGTGCAGCATCGTCTGCCACTTGAGACTCTTCTTTTCTTTCAACCGCCAGCATAACCTCTGCAATTCCGCCGCCGCTGACAGCTCCCCTGTCTGCAAACGGGAAAATACTGTAGTTATTTTCAAATAAGCTCGGCAGGTTGTCGACCGCTGCTGCAGGTGTTCCGCTGCCTCTGATTTGGACAACACTTTGCAGTCTGTCGTCAGTCATGTTGACAACGAGGTCACGGACGGCTGTAGCTCCGATAGTAATCTTTGTTGTTACCTTAAAGTCATAGTTATATGCAACAAGATTATATCTGCCGGGAGGTATATCGCTGAACGTAAACGGGAATATTCCTGTTCCGTCTGAGGGTATATCCGGAATTGTGTAGACCGGTGTATTGCCGCGTTCGATTGTGACTCTGATATTAGCAGCGTTCGGGTCGATTACTATGCCGCTGAAGTTACTGCGCTCAACAATTAATTCGATTTTTGTTGTATCAGGTCTGTCATACAGTGAGGTGTCGGCGATGATTTCGCCCATCGGGTTATATGAAACATCCAGTGTATAAGTTCCCGTAGCAAGCGTATCAAGCCATATTGAGCTGAACGTAATTAAGTTCGGGTTGTTTAAGGCTGATTCCGATACGGTGAATGCACCTGCCGGTATATTAACTGCAGCCGCCGGTAGTGCTGTTGCCGGTCTAATAGCTACATTTGCGATTGTATTTCCGTTTAAGGTTACAGTTGCCGGCTTATTGCCTGTGCCCATGATATGCGTTATGGTAGCTGTGTCCTGTGCACTGTCGTTGAACACTACTGTGCCGTGGTCTTCAAGTATTGTGACTGTTCCTGCATTGTTTGTGATTCTGGCATAGAGTACAAACTTTTGGCTTGTGTTGACCGGAAATGTAACATCTGATGAGCCGATACTTGGTGTCCACGCTGATGGTGCTATCAGAGATGTCGGCACTTGGTACGGTGACAAGTAGTAGTCAACGCTTTTGATTCCCGATACACTGCCTGCGGTGTCAGGTCTGATAACAATATTTGTAATATTGTCTTTGAAGAACCAGCCAAAGCTGATGAAGTTCATAAATGCTCTGAAATCATGGGTTCTGTAGCGAACTGTAGCGGCTGGTGTTCCTCTGTCTACTTTTACAGGCATTTCTTTCTCGTCGGATATCGCACCTGTATCGGGGTCTCGTAAGTAGTACTTAATATCTTCTTCACCATCGGGAACATCAATAACAATCGGACCGTCAGTCCAAGGACCGTCAGGCGATGTGCTTATTTCAGTTCCGGGCGGAGGTGTCAAAATGACCTCGTCTTTGACATACCAATCATCATCACCATCAGGAGTACTGACTGTAGCATCTCCCGGATCCCATTGCTTAATTTCGAATACTACCGGTGTTGGATGAAACTCAAGGTTATAGTCAAGTGCAGTAAAGCCGTTTTGACCATTTGCTAAGGCAAGTGTTCCTTGTGTTATATGGTATACCGCGCCGACTATATTGCCGCTCGGGGTTCTTGCGAGTGCTCCCGTGAAGCCCGGCAGTTCGGGTGATACTGCAGCCGAATGCGTGAACGTAAATATCGGGTCAGCTTCGCCGAGGAACTTTTCCTGTCCGGAGGTCGGCGTTACCGTTATCGTCAGCGGCGTTATTGTTGCAGGAGCGAAGCTTGGTTGTGAGTTTAGAGTATACTTCCAAGCAGCAGTACCTGTAATGCCATAAGCTGATGTAACTATAACGGGAACGGGGTTCGGTGAGCCATTATGAGTCATACGGTTAACGTGTCTTGTTTCAAATTCGAAGATGCCGGCAGACTGTGCGACATCGTCTGAATTTATTATGGCTGTTGTTCCGCCATTAGTCGTGTTCACAGTGCTAAACAGTTCCGGTGCTGTGTTGACGGTTGCTGCCCTTGTGCCGTTGTAAGCTCTGTCATTAACAGTGCCGTTTGTCCAGGCAAGCGGTCTGCGGAGAATTCTGAATTCTTCGCTTGTTATACTGCCTGAGTATCCCGGATCATCAAGTGTTGCTGTAACTGTATATATTCCCGGGTTGGTCGGAGCAGCGATACTGCTAAAGGCTGTTCCGTTTAACATTGTACCTTCATATAGATAGTGAAATGTTGGAGACGTTACAATTGTTGAACTTGCTGTAACAGTTCCTAATATATCACCGTAAACGATGTCATACGGAGGTAACATGTCTATTTCGATTTTTAGCGTATCATCTATAAGCTTATCTGTGAGAATTACAATTACGTTAAACACTGCGTCTGCGTGATAGGTGAAGCCGCTTACAGTGATTGGAATCGTTGCAGTTTGACTGCTAAATGACAATGAACCTGCAAGATTAAATGTAAATGTACCTATTTGCGGACTTGTGTTTCCAACTGCTGTTGCTCCAATGATAGCCGGAACTCCGCTAATTGAACCAATTGAGAACGATGGAGTGCCGGGAAATGATGATACTAAAGGTAAAAATTCTTCTGTTTGCACTGCTGTGTTTGTGTATATCAAATAACGCTCAATATTAGCTACAATCGCCGGTGCAGGTGAGACGTTGACGGTGATGGTTGTAGTAGCGGGCGCGGCGTTGCCCGGTATGTCGTTATATGTTTCACCAAGAGGGTTATACTCAACCCTTAATGTGAAGCTTCCTGTTTTCGGCAATACATCATCAAGATAATGATTTGTGAAGGTTACTACGTTGCCGCTAATTGTGTAGTCTGTACCAAGTACCATATCCCTGCCGTTAGTAACATCAACAAGACGGTTGATGGTATGCTCACCGACATTCAGCGATGCACTCTTTGGTCCGCTGAGCTTTACGTGATTGATTTCTACGGTACTTGTTATCAGGCTGTCGGAATAGACAACAATACCTGTATCGAGCTGAATGTAGTTTCTGTTTCCTGCTCTGTCGGTTACTCTTGCATACAGGAAGAACTTGTCATCGGCACTTGCTGTGAATTCTGCTACAGCTGAATCGGTGCGTCCCGGTTGCCATGCGACATTTTGAATTGTTGTTGAGGTCAGAGCTTCGGATGCCCTGAAGAATTCAACGCCACCGTTAGGTACTCCCGATACAACACCGTTGCCGTTGTCGATATCAACACCGTTTACAACAACTGTAACAGTATTTTTGAAGAACAGGCCGAATGAGGCAATATTAAAGAAGTCTCTAAAACCGCCTGCACCATTATACTGAACTTGTGCAATAGGTCTTTCATAGTCGATTCTATATCTCTCTGTTGCATCTTCCGAAATTATTCCTGTTGATACTCTACGAACGCGGAAGTCCAAGTCTGCCCAGTTTGTTTCTTCATCTCTTGTTATTGATGTTCTCCACGAGCCTACCCAGTTTCCGCTGCTGTCTATTTCGCGGATTTCATAGCCTGCTACCGCTGTTATTACAAACGGCACGTTCAGCCAGTCATGTGTGTTGTGTCTTGTTGCAATATAATGCCTGCCATCCTCAGCTATGAAATTATCGGTAACTGTTACCGAAGATGGTAAGCTTCTGAAGGATGTGGTAGTTGCGAAATAGCGCAAGTGGTATGTACCGCTCTGACGGTTTGATATTGTTGTGCCTGTGATACGTGTCCATGACGGACCTGTGGCACTTGTGCTCCATTCCATTGCGTTGTTGACGTTAATTATTTCGCCGTTATGCAGTCCGTCCGTTGTTGGTCTTTCTGCAGGGAACGGTGCGGTCGGACTTGGTGGTAGCGGACGAAGCGGAATCGGCAAGGTTTGCATATCACTGTTGAGAGATACGTCTTCAAGACCTTTTCTGACGAATGTCAGTGGCACACCGAACCAGTTTTCATTATGCTCTGTTATTGTTTCGTTTGGCATTCTGCCGCTTGCCGGTGCTGTAAACTCAAATGGTGCTCCGCCGCCTGCTGTGATTATATATGTTACACCGGGGGTAAAGTTAACGAGTGTTTCATTTATGAAGTCTATTTGAATGTTAGGTCTTGGCTCTTGACCCGGTATATACAATTGAAGTGTGTTGCCCGAGAGTCTGACCACTTCTTGAGTTGACGGGTTTTTATCTGCTGCGAAGATGCCTCTCCAAAAAGCCTGATTGCCGCCGGCACCGCTTACATTTGTTGTAAAGTCTGTTGCATTACCGGGTGTGGGCACACCGTTTTTGGAAACACCTATGTTAGAGCTTGCGTTCGGCTGACCGTTTAATGCAATCGTATGAGCGTCAGCGATTCTAAGGTTGCGGTCTGTCGGCGTATTTGATGTTATGTTTATATTGCCGCCTGCGTTTATTCTCAGTGAGTTACTTGATGATACATATACACCGCCGCCCGAATTTCCTGTGATTGCTCCGCCGGTGAGGTTCATTATGCCTGTCGGGTTAAGCATTACACCGCCTGCTGAGTTTGACGAGGCATTACAAGTGTTGCTGCTGATTGTTCCGCCAAGCATATTAAATGTGTTTCCTGTGCCTATTGAAACACCGCCGCCACCTGTTGCGGTATTTCCTGTGATTGCTGCGCCGCTATTCATAGTAAGAATGTTGCTGCTGCCTGTCATATTGACACCGCCGCCGTTGCCTGCTGTAGAACCACCACTGAGGGTTGCACTGTCTTGCAGATTTAATACGCCGTTACCTTGCAGGTGCACAACGCGGTTTTGGCTGTTTGCATTAAAGGTTATGTTTCTGAGAACTATTTTTGCACCACTGCCGATTCGCAGCATACCCGACAATGAACCTGATGCGGCTGTAATTGTCCATGGTGATGCATTTGGGGTATTTTCCGTAACGTTTGAGAATGAAGCTATTATTGCGACTTTATTCCCTGTTAAGGTTATTTCGCTTTCGCTAATAGATTCCAATACGCGTATTTCTGCTGTGTCACCGGTTGGAATAGCGTTGTATGCTGCTTGGATGGTTCTGTACGGATGTGCAAATGAGCCGTTTTCATTTGTACCTTTAGTGCTATGGACGTAAAAGTCTCTCCGCTCGCCAAGACGCAGACGGTCATTGACCAGCTCAATACCCCATTGGGGGTCGTCTGAGGAGAAGTATTGTCTATGGGAGGAGTTTGCTCCGCTGTTGACAAAGAACCTGTCGTCGGCGGTTTTAGTAATACCTACGTTCATTCCTGCTCTTGGTGCTGCTGCGCCTGTTCTGAGCGTGATGAATTTGCCTTGCCCTACAAATACGTTATTTGCTGTGCTGCCGCTTCTTGTATTACCTGTGACAACTGCCGTGCCGCCGACGTTGAATGTACCTTCGGTGTAGTTAACACCGCCGCCGTTAACGGATGCGTTGTTGCCGGAGATTGTGCCGCCATTCATTGTGAATGTTCCTGCTGCGCCGATATTAACAGCACCGCCGCTGCTTGTTGTGCTGTTACCCGTCATTGAACCACCGTTCATTATGAAATGACCGCTGTCAATTTGAACACCGCCACCGCCGCCGGGTGCACTGTTATTACTAATAACACCGCCATTCATTGTGACGGTACCGCCGCGAATTAGTATCGCGCCTCCTGCACCCCAGCCTCGGGTATGTCCTGTAAGTGTTGCACCTGCTTCGATGATGAACTCGGTTCTTGCACCTACGTCGACCATATTCGGAGCAGTAGAATCTCCTGTACCGTCAAGTGTGATATTTCGGAGTATCATGCTTGAATTACTGTTGGTAACTGTTTCAATCATCATACGGCCTGTTTCGCCAATGGGTGATCTGCCAATTGTCCACGGTGCACCTCTTGGTGTTATCCCGTCTGCTTCGTAAGATGTGACAGTTATTCTCTTACCATTTGTTACAGTAACGACATCGCTGATAACAATATTGCTTAGTACGCGTACTTCTGCTGTTTGGTTGTTCGGTATAGATTGGACAAGGACTCTGAGATTGTTATGAGCTTGTGCAGGTAACGGACCGCTGCCGTTGCCTGTGCCGTCTGCTCTGACAAAATAAATATTATCAGCAAATGCCATTATACCCATCATTGGCTGAAAGCCCATGAATTCGTCTTCGTCGTCTTCATCATCGTTATCGTCGTTATCGTCTGATTCGATTGACTCGCCCGGCTCATCCGACTCACCCGGTTCACCTTCGTCGGAAGATGAGCCTTCACCGCTTGTACTGTCGCTTGGCTCGTCGTCTTCAGGTTCACCATCTTTAGGCTCGCTGCCTAAGCTGCCGGTCTTGTCACCGCTATCAACAACAACAGAACCACCCGTATCGGGCTCGTCACCGCCTCCGAGTATAACTGTGTTATCGCCAATGGAAATCCCTTCGGATTGGGTGCTGATGTCCGAGTGCTCATGAGGGTATGCAATAATGGTCAGCGATGACATCATCATAACAAATGTAAGTACTATTGCACCCACCTTGATTGAACCCTGCTTTAAGCTTCGAACTAACCTTCTTTTCCTCTTACTCATAACATTCTCCTTTACCTACACAGTAAATACCGTCCTGCTAATCGTACATTATTTACTTTTGCTTATAGCCTATAAACTCCGCTCTTCTCTATCTTACCCTACTGTTATATACCCTTCTCTATCTTCAACTTTCATTTATGTCAACCACTATGGGTCTTTATGTACTGCAATTAGGTTTTTGTTGTTTTCTTTTATATGTTTCCGACAAAAGTGGAGAAAAAACGAAATACACGACAAGCTGCCACTTTTTTGAAAAATTTTCAGTTGGCGAGCTTATCTGCCCATACACTGTATTTATCTACTTTATCCGCACATTCTGCTTGGGTTTCGCCGCTTGCGAGAATGTATACTTTGACTTTTGGCTCCGTACCTGACGGACGTACTATTGCTATTGTACCATCTTCTGTTCCAAAACGCAATACATTTGAACCGCTAAGTTCAATTTTATTTTTTTCGCCCGTACTGACATTAGTCTCTGTGCCGTCTTGGTAGTCTCGTCTGACTGTTACTTTGACTCCTGCAATGTCTGACGGTGGATTTTCACGAAGTCCGACCATCAACTCACGCATTTTTGTTATTCCGTCGAGTCCCGGCATTACTAAATTCATTGTTCTCTCTGCAAACTGCCCGTATTTTTCATACAGTTTTTGCATCGCATCATATAACGTCATGCCCTGCCCTGCATACCATGCTGCCATTTCTGCAAGAAGCATTGAGGCTGTGACCGCGTCCTTGTCACGTACGAAGTCGCCTATCATGTATCCGTAAGATTCTTCATAAGAGAAGATTACATTACCCTCACCATTCGCTTCAAGTGCATTTTTCTTTTCTGCCATGAACTTAAAGCCCGTGAATGTGTCAAAACAGGCTACGTCGTTTTTCTCTGCGACGTGGCGAGCCATTTCTGTTGTGACGAGTGACTTGAGAATCGTTGGTTTTTCAGGCATTGTGCCTGCTCTTTTTTTAGCTCCGATGATATAATCAGCTAACAAAACACCTGTCTGGTTACCCGACAGTGTCACGTAGTCGCCTGAGCCTGAGCGCACCATAATGCCCACTCTATCAGCGTCCGGGTCTGTTCCGATTATTAAATCAGCGCCATTTTCTTTTGCAAGTGCTATTGAGAGCGCAAAGCCTTCGGGGTTTTCCGGGTTTGGCGAAACAACTGTTGGAAAGTTGCCGTCGATTTTCATTTGCTCGGGTTCGCACAATATATGCTTGATGCCTAATCTGCGAAGTGCTTCGGGAACAAGCTTATATCCTGTGCCATGAAACGGTGTATATACGAGCTTAAAGCTGTCTGCTACTTTTTTCACCGCTTCATAATCGTTTGCTTGTGCCATAACGTGTTTCAGGAACAGTTCATCAGTTTCTACACCAAGTATTGTTATCAGCCCTTGATTAACTGCTTCGTTATAATCCATTTTCTTAATGGAATTGAATATATCAAGCTTTTCCATTCTGCTTGCTACCTGGTCTGCATGATGAGGCGGTAATTGTGCTCCATCCGACCAATAGACTTTATAACCGTTGTATTCCTTAGGATTATGGCTTGCTGTTATATTAATTCCCGCTATACAACCGTACTCACGGATTGCAAACGACAGCTCGGGTGTCGGTCTCAGCTCATCAAAAAGGCGCACTTTAATACCGTTGCCTGCGATTATGCACGCTGCTTCGCGAGCGAACTCGTCGCTTTTGATGCGTGAGTCATATCCTATTGCAACGCATTTATCATCGCCCGGCTCATCGAGAATTAACTCCGCAAAAGCCTGTGTCGTATGACGGATTATATGAATGTTCATTCTAAAAAGTCCGACAGCCATTGTACCTCTGAGTCCTGCTGTGCCAAACTCAAGGCTGCTGAAAAATCTGCTTTCAATTTCCTTTTCGTCATTTGCAATGCTTTTGAGCTCTTCTTTTTCTATATCCGACAATGCTTGACTATTAAGCCACGCTTGATAATGCTCACGATATCCCATTTATATTATTCCTCGCTCTCGTTATCGTCATCATGGACGACTTTTGCGTTAAGTACGTCATTTGCTTCTTGCAGCATAGTTTCAGGCACAAACACATCAACACCGCTGGGTGGGTGTCCCAAGATGAGCTTTCCGAACTCACCATTATTGGGATATTCTCCGACGTGCGGTATTTCGTAGGCGTCGAGCAGGTTAATTGCCACCTCTAAGTCGAGCGGTCCTCCCGATATATGCTTGAGAAATACGGGTGCAACAGGCTCTCCGTTTTCATCCTTAGGCCAGTTCGGTCCGTCCGGTTTTTTAAATTTCCACTCCATTTATTTTCTCCTTTTGAAGTTATGCATACCCGATATTAAACCGTCTCGTATTATATCATAATAAAAGATTTTTGTCAGCAATAAAAAAGCAATTGACATCAGCCACAATATGTTGTTATAATCCTTATCATCAATAGCAGTATATTGATATTATTAAAGACGGTTTATTTACAGAAAATGGAGGAAAACATGAAAAAAGCACTAGCATTAATACTTGCATCTGTGATGCTGCTCGCTTTCGTCGCTGCGTGTGACGATTCGGGCTCGGGCTCGGGTGACGTAACATCCGACAACATTAAAATCGGCGTTGTTCACATCGGACCGCTGGCTGACCAAGGCTACACCTATAACCACCACATCGGCGCGCAAAAAATGATATCAAACCTCGGACTGAATGAAGACCAATACATTCCTAAGTTTGGTGTCGGCACAGACCCTGCGGCAGTTACCGCAGCAATCAACGAGTTGATTCAAGAGGGCTGCCACATTATCTTCGCAACAAGCTTCTCACATCAAGACCAGATGATAGAAGCAGCACGCGAAAATCCGAACATTGTATTCTGTCATGCAACAGGCTTTAACGCGCATGGTTCGGGGCTTGATAATTATCACAACTATTTTGCAAAAATCCACGAAGCCCGTTACCTTGGCGGTATAGCAGCAGGTCTTGCAACAGAATCTAACAAGCTCGGCTATGTCGCAGCCCACCCGTTCGCCGAAGTTATTTCAGGCTTCACAGCCTTCTACCTCGGCGCCCTGAGTGTAAACCCCGACGTTACAATGGATGTCATTTACATCAACTCATGGGGCGACCCTCCGCTTGAGCAACAAGTTGCATCACGTCTCATCGAGCTCGGCGCAGACGTAATCGCACAGCACTCAGACAGTGCAACACCGTCAATCGCAGCAGAAGAAGCAGGCGTATTCCATGTCGGCTACAATAACGACATGCGTGCATCCGCTCCAAACGCTTCACTTCTCTCGCCGCGTATCGACTGGAGCATCTACATGACATTCGCAGTAAAGAGTGTACTTGACGGCACACAAATCCCTGTGGACTGGGGCGAAGGTCTTGAAGCAGGAGCAGCGTTTATCACAGAGCTTAACGATGCGATAGTCGCTCCCGGCACACGCGAAGCAATTGATTCAGCGAAAGCAGCCATCATCGGCGGCAAGCAAGTCTTCAGCGGACACCTGCTCGACAATGACGGCAACAATGCAGTAATCACAACCTTCGCAGGCGATGTAATCTACGAATTCACAGGCCCCGACTCATCATTCGCCGAGTCAACAGAAACCTCAGCACCCAGCTTCAACGCAATTATTAAGGGTATAAATATTATTTCGTAAGCAATAAGTATAATGCAAAAGGACGGTTCTTTAAAAGAACGGTCCTTTTTGCTTTAATTATGCTTTTATTGTTTTTGATACTGTGATATAATTTCATAATCAGAAAAAGGTGGGTATTTTAATTGGAAGTTAGCAATGGGGCTGTTGTAAAACTTCATAATATTACCAAGTCTTTTGGCTCTGTTCAGGCAAATAAGGATGTTTGTTTTGAGCTGAGAAGGGGCGAAATTCTTGCGCTTCTTGGTGAGAACGGGTCGGGCAAGACAACACTGATGAATATGCTGTCGGGCATTTATTATCCTGATAGCGGTACTATCCATGTTGACGGAAAAGAAGTTGTCATACGCTCGCCAAAGGATGCTTTTGACCTTGGGATAGGTATGATTCATCAGCATTTTAAGCTTGTTGATGTACTGACAGCGGCGGAGAATGTTATTCTCGGTCTTAAGGGCAGCGCGCTTATTAACCGCAGGAAGCTTGCAAGCGAAATCCGCGAAATTTCAACCAAGTACGGATTTTCACTTGACCCATACAAGAAAATTTATGATATGTCTGTCAGCGAGAAGCAAAAGGTCGAAATAATCAAGGTGCTCTATCGCGGAGCAGATGTACTCATTCTCGATGAGCCTACAGCCGTTTTGACACCGCAGGAGGCCGATATTCTTTTTGATATGCTCCGCAAGATGAAAGAGGACGGCAAGGCGATTATCATCATTACGCATAAGCTGAACGAGGTTCTTTCATTATCTGACAGGGTTTGTATATTACGCAAGGGCGAGCTTGTCGGCGAGCTTGAGACAAAGGATGCGACGGTTCAGTCACTGACAGAAGGCATGGTCGGCAGGACGGTCAATCTTGAAATCAAGCGCGAAACAGGCAGCCTCGGCGAGGAACGGATTACTGTTTCCGATTTGACCTGCGTAAACGATGACGGAATCAAAGCGTTGCACGGCGTGTCATTCGGGCTCAGAGCAGGAGAAATTCTTGGTGTTGCAGGCATAGCAGGCAGCGGTCAAAAGGAGCTTTGTGAGTCTCTCACAGGGCTTTATCCTGTTGAAAGCGGTTCAATAATGTTCACAGAAGGTGAGCACTCAAGTGAGCTTTCCGGACTTTCACCGACCGAGATTGCGAAAAAAGGCGTACATCTGGCGTTTGTTCCCGAGGACAGGCTTGGAATGGGGCTTGTCGCAGGGCTTGATATGGTCGATAATATGATGCTCAAAAGCTATCACAACAACAAAGGCTTTCTTATCGACAGGAAAACGCCCAGAGACGCGGCAGAGAAGCTGATAAAATCGCTCGAAATAGTCACGCCCGGTGTCTCTACTCCTGTACGCCGCTTATCGGGAGGAAATGTGCAAAAGGTTCTGCTCGGCCGCGAGATAGACTCAAAGCCGTCAGTGCTTGTTGTGGCATACCCGGTGCGAGGACTTGATATAAACTCTTCTTACACAATATACAATCTGCTCAACGATGAGCGAAAAGCAGGTGTCGCTGTTTTGTTTGTCGGCGAGGACTTGGACGTTTTACTTGAGCTTTGCGACCGTATAATGGTACTCTGCGGCGGCAGAGTGAGCGGTATAGTCGATGCGACGACTGCAACAAAAGAAGAATTAGGACTAATGATGACGCAGGTTAATGATGGAGAATGAAAAAGTAACAACTGAATACAAGGAGCATCATGAGCCTTGGGTTCGTATGGTTAAGCGTGACGGCGTTTCGAAAAAAAGGGCCATTGCTGTCAGAGCTATTGCTATTGTCGGAGCGTTGATTGTCGGCGGTATCTTGATATTGCTGATGGGCTTTAATCCAATATCCGTTTACGGAGATATGATAAACGGCTCACTCGGCTCACCCCTTGTACTGCGCGAAACCGCACGAATTGCAATACCCTTGCTGATTACAGGAATGGGTATTGCACTTGCGTTTAAAATGCGCTTTTGGAACATCGGAGCAGAGGGGCAAATCATTGCAGGTGCTACGGCTGCCAGTTATTTCGCGCTGTTCCATCACCAAAATATGCCCCCGGCAGCTCTGCTTCTTGTGATGTTTGCAGCAGCGGTAGTCGCAGGCGGTATATGGGGTATGATACCCGCTGTATTTAAGGCAAAGTGGAACACAAATGAAACGTTATTTACACTAATGCTCAACTACGTTGCCCTTGAGGGACTGCGTTTCCTCCAATTCGGACCGTGGCGCGACCCGACGAAGCTTGGCTTCCCCGTTATTGCGATGTTTGACACGAGTGCACGGCTTCCCAGAGTTTTTGGGGTGCATATCGGCTGGATCATCGCGCTCGTGCTTGTCGCTCTGGTATATATTTATATGAAAAAGAGCAAGCAGGGCTACGAAATAACGGTCGTCGGGGAGAGCATTCAAACTGCGAAGTATGCAGGGATAAATGTAAAGCTTGTCTTTTTGCGCACAATGTTTATATCGGGTGCGATTGCAGGTATCACAGGGTTTGTTACCGTTTCCGGTGCTAATTTCACGATATCGGAGGACGTGACAGGCGGCGTCGGCTTTACGGCAATCACTGTTGCATGGCTTGCCAAGTTAAACCCTGCGGCAATGATTGCAATTTCAGTATTTCTTGCAGTGCTGCAAAAAGGCTCGGGCACAATCCAAACAATATATAATATCCCCTCATCAGTCGCTCAAATGCTGATAGGACTTATATTATTCTTTATGCTCGGCTGTGAATTCTTCTTAAATTACAAGCTTATTTTCAAAGGCTCAAATAAAAAGCTTCAGAAGGGAGAGGTGCAGTAAATGAATAATTTTGCGATTGTCGACTTCTTCTTTATGGCAGTAATAATGGCTACACCGCTTCTTTTCGCCACTTTGGGTGAAATCCTTACGCAAAAGTCGGGCAGCTTAAACCTCGGCGTCGAAGGTATGATGTTTATGGGTGCTGCCGCAGGTGTTGCAGGGTCATTCTTCTACGAAGCAATAGCAGGCGATGCAACAAACGGCTTTGTCTCTGCACTTATCGCAGTGCTAATCGGTTTTCTTGCCGGTGCACTCGGCGGTTTTATCTACAGTATTCTGACTGTCACATTCAGAGCTAATCAAAACGTCACGGGTCTTGCTCTGACAATTTTCGGCGTCGGTGCAGGCAACCTTGTCGGTGAGCTGCTCGGTATAAGAGCAGGCGGCTTTACAACCGTTGCCGACTCGACAAAAGCTATGTTTTCCGGCATCAGCATTCCCGTGCTCAGCGATATCCCCGTTGTCGGCAGGCTTTTCTTCCAGTACAACTTCTTAGTTTATCTTGCAGTATTCACAGCAATCGTTTTGATGTTTTTATTCAATAAAACACGCGTTGGTCTCAACCTGCGCGGAGTTGGCGAAAATCCCGCTACAGCGGATGCTGTCGGGATTAACGTCACGCGTTATAAGTATATCGCGGCAACCGTCGGCGGCGGTATTTGCGGTCTCGGCGGTGTATACATTTCAATGGCAACCGTCGGAGGAAACGCCGGTACATGGATTTTCAACTGCATCGCAGGACGCGGTTGGATCGCCGTAGCCCTAGTAATCTTCGCCGCATGGCGTCCTTCAATGGCAATCATCGGCGCTCTGTTGTTTGGCGGCTTGTCGGTGCTGCGTCTATACCTTCCAATCGAAGGTATCCCTGCACAAATCTACAACGTCCTCCCCTTCGCAGCAACAATCTTCGTACTGGTAATCACAAGCATCCGCCAAAGCAAAGAACACTCCCAACCCAAATCCTGCGGCACCAATTATTTTAGAGAAGAACGGTAACCCTACAGACCGGCGGCTAGGAGTCCGGCTTTTACGGCGGACATTTCTATTGTGAAGCCGGCGGTTTGGGCTGCCCACATTACTGCACCTGCTACGGGTGCGGCGTCGAGGCAGTTATATTCGACTGCGCGACCTGTGAGTGCGTCTTCGACGCGCATTTTTATAAGGTCTTGCAGGAGAGTTACTTTTTGTCTTACAAAAACCGAACCTGCGAGGGTGACATGGACAGGCTTGTCGGCAGGGAATTTTAAGTCCATGATGAGACGCGCAATTCCGCCTGCGTACTGCTCTGCAGACTCCTCTAATACGCTGAGTGCAACAGCGTCTCCTTGCGCAGCAGCGTTGAAAACTATGCTGTTAAGAGCAATATCATCGACCTTGCCATTATCCACTTTATCGGTAATGATTTCAAGATAATCCTCTTTGCCTGTAATGCCGATTAAATCAAAAATCATATCCTTCATAGCAGTTGGTCTGCCGAGCTTAAACAACTCGTTATATACCGAGCTGATAGCTTTATGCCCGTACCAATAGCCGCCGCCGAGGTCATCGGTGTATGAACCAAGACCGCAAATCTCTACAGCCGCACCGTTGCAGTCAATCGCTGCAAGCTTAAAGCCCGTGCCGTTTATTGCACATATCCCGACACATTTAGGACAACCTGCCGCAACGCCTAACAGCGCATCGTTACACGTTATATGACGCTCGAAGCCGATTTTAGTAATCATGTTTGCTATAAGCTCTTGCTGTGCTCTTGTATCTACGCCTGCGAGTCCAAATACAGCGAAAGCAATATCATTGAAGCTCGCCCCGGCTTCCTTGAGAACACGTGGCAAAAGCTCCGTGAGACGCTCTTCAAGCTCCTTGTAAGCACCTGCCATCACTTCGTGGTTTAACGCTCCGTACGCGGATGAGCCAACGCAATTGCCCGTATCATCAAACAACGCAAGATGGCTCTTTGTTCCTCCGCCATCAACACCTAATATAAGTTTACTCATTTAAAAAACCTCGGTACATATTCCTTGTTTGCTTGAAGCATCTCATCAAGCATGGGTACGGCTTTTGCGATATCACCGACCAGCGGATGAGCCATGAGTGCTGCAAGTGCAATGTCTCTATTGCCTTCGAGTGCTGCTTTGACTGTCAGCTTCTCATAAGCCTTAACTGCTCTCATTAGTCCGATGACGTACTCATTATACACACTAACTCTCTGCGGTTCAATGCCATTTTTACCAAGCTTGCACAAAACCTCAATAGCGTCATCATTGTCCATAAACGGCACTGCACCGTTGTTTTTCGCTGCTACAACATGCAAGTCGTTTTTATCGCAAGCAATTGATTCAGCCGCTGATACAGCAGCCGTCGCGTATAATGCTCCGCCGCGGTCTGCAAGCTCGGGCGGTTTTTCCTTCAGGTTCGGGTCTGAATACTTCTCACGAAGCTTACCCTCAATCTCAACGCAAATCTCACCGCGTGTCTGCTTCGCATCCAAACACTTTTGGATTTGCCCGCTTCTGTCGTAATAATAATTAAGATATGACGACGGCACATAAGGTACAGCCTTCATCATAGCAGGGTCAATGTCTGCAACAGGATTGTTTTTCATTGCTGTATCGGCAAGACCCGCAAGCGAGCCTGCGATATTTTCTTTTTCGCCGTGCTTAACAACACTTGTGATCCAGCTTAAATGATTAAGTCCGACATATTCGTAATCAAAATCATAAGAACCAACTACATCGGCAACACCTTTCACCATGTTAATCGGGCAATTGCAAAGCCCAACCATGTTGGTGTCGGTAAGGTTAAGCACAGCTTCTGCGATTATTCCCGAAGGATTCGAGAAGTTAATAAGCCACGCACCGCTTTCCGACAAACGTTTCATTTCCTCGGCAAAATGCATAATTACGGGAACTGTACGCAGCGCCTGCATAAACCCGCCCGCACCTGTTGTTTCTTGTCCAAGCAGCCCGTACTTGAGCGGAATTCTCTCATCACGTATGCGTCCTTCCATTCTGCCGGGACGGACTTGTGCAAATACAAACGATGCTCCGTCAAGTGCCGCGCTTAGTTCTTGAGTTAAGGTAACCTCACCTTTAAAACCGCCTTCAATAAGCTGACGTTTTGCAAGCCCTCCGACCAACTCAAGCGCTCCTTTATCGAGGTCCATCAATGTAATGCTTTTAAACCCGAGGTTATCTGCGCGTTCAATGAAGCCCTCGATTAATTCCGGTGTATATGTACTCCCTGCTCCGATAATTGCTGCTTTTGACATTATTCATCCTCCTAGATTTTATTATCCTGCGTTAACATTTTATTCTTATCAACTGTTTTGTTTAACAGCTCCGTCATTAATAATAGTAATAATGTGAATGCGAAAAGTATAAACGGGTATACTATTATTCCTGCAAATCCCGATATCAGTCCGAGTAAGGGCGGTATGAACGTTGAGCCTGTGTACGCTCCCGCCATTTGTACGCCTATGATTGCCCTTGAGTTTTCCGCTCCGAAGTTTGAAGGCGTTGAATGGATTATCGACGGGTAGACTGTTGCGCACCCAAGACCGAGCGTTACAAGTCCTGCAAGGCTTACGATATCCGCCCCGACCGGTAGAAGTATCATAACAATTCCCGTGAGCATTATTATAACACTTGAGCGTATCATATTTCTATCACCGACTTTGTTTGCTATGAAGCCGCCTAAAAAGCGTCCGCCGGTCATGCCGTAAAAGAACAACGCTCCATAGCTTGCTGCTGTCTCTTCAGCTATTCCGCGATGGAAAACCAGATAGCTGCTCGCCCATAACATTGTTGACATTTCGACTGCACAGTATGCAAAAAACGCGGGGAGTACGAGCTTTACGCCTTTAATTCTCAGTATTTCCGGTAGTGAGAGCACCTTGCCGTGCTGCTCCTGCTCTGTCACTGTCGGCACTCCGCCTTTATTTTTCCGCCACAGCGGTAAGCTCACAAACATGATAACGGCAATACCTGCTTGCAGATATGAAACTGTCCCGTATCCTGTCGCCCAACCTAAGCCTTGCGTAAGGCTGTAGCCCATAATATACGGGCTTATAACCGCTCCGACTCCCCAAAATGAATGAAGCCAGCTCATGTGACGTGAACTGAAGTTTGCCGCAACGTAGTTGTTGAGCGCAGCGTCTATCGTCCCTGCCGCAAGCCCGTAAGGTATCGCCCATAAGCATATCATCCAAAATGTAATAGAGGTCGAAAAGCCGAACATTGCAATTGCTGCTGTAGTTAATCCCAGCGCTGTTGTCAGTCCCGCTCCGAGCTTGCGTGTTATCCTGTCTGATAAAAGGCTCGATATTATTGTTCCTGCGGCAACAATCATCGTGATAATGCCTGCACTCGAAAAGCTTGTGCCAAGCTCCACATACATCACAGGCCATCCCGAGCCAAGAAGCGAGTCGGGCAAGCCGAGTCCTATGAATGCGAGATAAATTATTGATAATAATAATGCTACCATTTATCTTCCAATCTCGTAAACAGAGCGGACTTTTAGATTCTGCGGGTCGCCCCTTAGTATTTCGACTGTTACGCTGTCGGCGTTTATGTCGATGTAGTTGTCGCTGAGGACAAAGTCCTCTGTGTCAGAGTAGATTTCTACGCTTTTTGCGTAGGCTTCTGCCGATACAGTTATGCTGTTGCTGTCGCGTTTTACAGTCAGCTTCGGGTCGATGAAGTTGAAGTGCTTTGGTGCACAGAAGATTACTGTGCCTTTTGAGGTTATATTACCATCGACTTCAAGCTCGTAGCTGAAGTAGTTTGAAAGCTCGTCGCAATCGGAGAAGTCAAATTCGGGCAGCCAGAGAGAAGAAAGTTTTTCAACGCTGACTTTTTCTTCGCCGCTTTTAATGACCTTTGCAGACGGGTCGCGAAGTGCCCATCTGACTGTGCCCGACACTTTGTTCATCGACTCGTTTGCGACCGATAGTTTTGCAGCTTTTTTGATTTCTTTCGGCTGTGCGACACAGAACGGGCGCTCTGTCATTTCACCTGTTTCGTGGCATGATATCATCACGGGTGCGAAGAATCGTTTTGCGTAGTAATGCAGTGCCTTCCAGCGTCCGAAGTAGTCGAGTGACGACCATGATGCGACAGGCCAGATATCGTTAAGCTGCCAATATATTGCACCCATGCAACGCCCGCGGTTGCGACGCCAGTGTTCAACACCGTAGCGAATGGCATCAGCTTGCAGAAGCTGAGAGGCATACAGCAGGTGGTCAAACTCTGTCGGGTAGCGGTACATTGTTGCGAGATATCCGAGGATTTTTCCGTTTGCACCTGTGTTTCGTTGGTGCATTTCCATCACGCGGGAGAAAATATTCCTGTCCTCGGGCAGTGTAAAGGATTCAATAGTTTTCAAGCATGGGAAGCTTTGGAAACCAAACTCGGAAGCATAGCGGAAATGGAACTTTCGATATTCGCTGAATGGTTTAAAACCATGCCACACATCCCAATAATGGATATCTCCCCTATCAGGGTCGTTCGGGTTGTCAAAACCGCCGCCGCTTGAGGATGAAGCGGGCCAGTAAAATGTTTGCGGGTCGTGCTCTCCAAGCACCTGCGGGATAATATACTCAAACATCTTGATATAATCAGACCTTTGCTTGGGAGTGACTTCATACCAACCGTCGACATGAGCCTGCTCAAGCTCGTTATTGCCGCACCATAATCCAAGGGACGCATGGTGACGTAAACGCTTGATGTTATCAACAAACTCTGCACGGATATTTGCTTCAAACTCAGGGGATAGCTCATACACCGCACAGCAGAACATAAAGTCTTGCCATACAATCAGTCCAAGCTCGTCGCAGATATCGTAGAAATCATTGCCGGGGTAATATCCGCCGCCCCAAATACGGATTGCGTTAAAGTTTGCAAGTACACAGTCCTCAAGCAAGCTACGTCTTTGCTCTGTTGTGATACGTGAAAAGATGTTATCTTCGGGAATGTAGTCAGCTCCCATTGCGAAGATGTTTACGCCGTTGATTGTGTGTGCAAATGACTCGCCCCATTCGTCTTTCTCGCGTGTGACCGTCATTAAACGAAGTCCGATACGTCTTTCCCACACATCGACTTCATTGCCATTATTTTTCATCACAACGCGCACATTATATAAGGGTTGCTCGCCGTAACCGTTCGGCCACCAGAGCTTCGGGTTTTTTACCGTAATCGGCAAGCCCTCGCCGAAGCATGTCGGAATACCGCAGCATACAGCTTGTGTTTTACATTCAACTTGACTTGTAAGCTTTGTGCCGTCAGGGGCAGTAACGGTAATTTCGATGCCGTCACATTCGCCGTAACACTCGATATCAAAATCGAGTACGACAGTGCCGTCGTTTTTGTGGTCTTGCACGACATATACGCTATCGAGTCTACCGTCATTAATATACGCAATTCCGATATCACGCCAAATTCCTGCATCAGGAAGTCTCGGACCCCAATCCCAGCCGAACATACAGTGAGTTTTGCGGATTTGCGGGAAGCCGTACATCGCATCGGCGTTGCCGTCGACGAAGATTTCTTCATGTCTCTTGGCAATATAATTTGTGGGGGAACGGAATGTAAGTTTAAGCTCATTACCGCTCTTTTTTACGACATCGGTAATATCAAACTCCCAGTGCCTGTGCATATTATCGGCATAACCTATCTTTTTGCCGTTGAGCTCAAGGTCGCATATAGTGTCAAGTCCCTGACATACAAGAAGCATTTCTTTTGCCGGCTCTTCTTCAAGGTCAAAGCTTCTGGTGAACTCAAAATCATACTCCATCAGCTTTAACGCTTCAAGCTCATTGTCGCGCCAAAACGGGTCGGGCATTTTACTTGCATCAAGTAACGTGCTGTATACCGACCCCGGCACTGTTGTTTGGAGTTTTTGCCCCTTTATATCCGAAGGTAATGAATCGCCGAGCATTTCCATTACCCATGAGCCTGAAAGTGATTGCTTTGTCATATCTCTATTCTCCTAATTTAGCTTCTCGTCAATCATTTTTTGAATGTCCTCTATCGAGGTCTCCGGCATTGCACCCATCAGGCGCACTTGTCTGAGCACCATTTCGGGGATTGCGTGCAGGTGCATGTATTCCAGTGAGCCGGGCTCGGGGCTTGTGTTGATACGGGCGAACATCGGGCTTGATTCGACAAGCCCTTGGATGAAGGCTTCGCCGTTTTTCATTCGTTTGATGTCACGTATTGTGGTGTTTACGTGTGCTTTATACGGCACTTCAACTGTAGAGTTGACTTTTACTTCAGCATACAGCGGGTAATCACTTCTTGACGAGCTGCTTACCGCAACTTCATAATCTGCGGTTAGCACGTGCCAGTCGCTAAGCTCGGTATTGTAGTAGGCAAAGGCTGATTTATCAAGCTCAAATGTTACAGTTTTTGTTTCCTTTGGCTCAAGTGATATTTTAGCGAAGTCTTTAAGCTCTTGATTTGCACGGATAAGCCTATCGTCTTTTTCTGTTTGGGATATGTA
>Ga0123356_10000174_pt1 | contig 73100 bp, 47 predicted proteins | sample TergutEmb28metaG_2_FD_92546 | JGI IMG/M metagenome (GOLD analysis project Ga0123356, IMG submission 92546) | Embiratermes neotenicus P3 segment gut microbial communities from Petit-Saut dam, French Guiana - Emb289 P3 | ecosystem: Host-associated > Arthropoda: Insects > Digestive system > Gut ...
CAAAAAGATACCAAGACCGTCATCAATGAAAGATATTACATGCAATGCCGATGAGTTTGTTTCAATGGTTGATATTGATTTTTATGAATACCGCAGAGCAAACGAGCAAAAAACAGTACGCCGCAATGTTTCGCTACCGTCATGGCTTAATACAGAGGTAGAAAAAGCAGGTATTAATGTTTCGGCATTATTACAAGCTGCGTTAAAAGAAGAACTTCAAGTAAATGAACCTCGCAGATATTATGCAAAAAACACATAGCAGAATAAAAGGAACGCTCCTAATCGTTTATTGTAGTCGGCAATATATTTGTGGTACAATATGTTCAAGAGGAATAATTTCAAATGCGAAATACATTCGGAAATAACATAAAAATAACAATCTTCGGAGCGTCACATGCTCCCGATATAGGCGTGAGCATTGAGGGGCTGCCGTCAGGCTTTGCTATTGATATGGACGAGCTGCGAGCCTTTCTCAAGCGGCGCGCACCGGGGCAGGGAGCACACACAACAGCAAGGAAAGAACCCGACGAGGCGGAGTTCATAGAGGGTTTGACAGACGGCAAAACAGGCGACACCCCGCTGAAAGTGATAATCCGCAACACGGACATAAAACCGACCGATTACAATAGCATAAGAGACATACCCCGACCCTCGCATGCAGATTACACAGCATTTGTAAAGTACGGCGAAAAACACGATGTCAGTGGCGGAGGAGCGTTCTCGGGAAGAATGACCGCGCCCATGTGCATAGCAGGCGGAATATGCCTGCAGCTGCTGGCGCGTGAAAACATTCAAGTTGCCGCGCACATAACACAAATAGGAAATATAAGAGCACCCGAATTTGACCCTGTACACCCGACGCTCCCGGTGTTGGGCACAAAAGTAAACGACGACATGCTTGCCGCAATCGAAGAAGCACGGCAGGAAGGGGACTCACTCGGCGGGATAATCGAGTGTGCTGTTGTTGGAATACCTGCGGGAGTGGGAGAGCCGATGTTTGACGGTGTCGAAAACCACCTGTCGGCTATAATCTTTGGAATACCTGCGGTCAAAGGCATTGAGTTTGGCAACGGCTTTGCCGCTGCAAGCTTAAGGGGCTCTGAAAATAATGACGCCTTTATTATCAAAGACGGAAATGTCCAAACACGTACCAACAACCACGGGGGTATCTTAGGCGGTATAACATCAGGGATGCCGATAATATTCCGCGTTGCAATTAAGCCGACACCGTCAATAACAATAGAGCAGGACAGCGTTTGTCTTTCGAAAATGGAAGCGGCAAAGCTGAGCATAACAGGACGCCATGACCCTTGCATTGTGCCGAGGGCAGTGCCGTGCATTGAAGCTGCCGCCGCAATCGCAATATACGATTTAATGAGGAAATAACATGAACCTACAAGACTTGCGTGCAGAAATTGATAAAATTGATGAGGAATTAATCCGCTTGTTTGGTGAGCGAATGGATATATCTGCAAAGGTTGCGGAATATAAGCGCGAAAACAACATGCCCGTGTTTGACGCGAAGCGTGAGCAGGAAATACTTGAAAAAATAGCAAAAAAGGTCACAAAGGACCGTAAAGATGCTATAATTACACTATATAAACAGATCTTTGAGCTCAGCCGTGCTGAGCAGGAGCAAATATTAGGAGGGTAAGAAATGCAACGATATGGAGTATTGGGGAAAAGCTTAGTACACAGCTATTCACCGATGATACACGCCGAGCTTGGCGACTATGAATACAAAAACATTGAAAAAAGTCCGGAGGAACTCGAAGAGTTTCTGACAAAAGGTGACTTTGCCGGATTAAACGTTGCAATCCCTTACAAACAGGCGGTTATCAAATACTGCAACAGCCTGTCGATGGACGCCCGCACAGCAGGCAGTGTAAATACAATCGTCCGCCAAAGCGACGGCTCGCTTCACGGCGACTCAACAGACGGATACGGATTTATGTATATGCTGTCAAAAATAAGAGCGGGAGGACAGGAAAACCGGCTGCCTATCCTATGTTCGCCCGTACTTTTGTCAAACGAGGACAAGGTGCTCATTTTAGGCAGCGGAGGCTCATCGCATTGTGTTCAAGTAGTGTTAAAAGACTTGGGTGTTAAAAACAGGGTTGTCATTTCAAGAACCGGAGAGGATAATTACGACAATATAAGCAAGCACTATGACGCAACAATTATAGTAAACACAACCCCTGTAGGCATGTATCCTGAAAACGGTCACTCACCGCTTAAATATTTATCACCATTCGTAAATTGTAAGCTCGTTATAGATTTGATTTATAACCCGCCGCATACAAAGCTGCTCTTTGACGCAGAAAAGTGCGGAATACCAAGCGTTAGCGGACTGCCTATGCTGGTCGCTCAAGCAAAGAGGTCGGCAGAACTCTTTTTGCGTTCGCCTATCCGCGATAGTAAAATTGATGAAGTTATTACCAAAATTGAAAGTAAAACCAGAAACATTCTGCTCATTGGTATGCCGGGGTGCGGCAAGTCTTCAATCGGAGCAGCTCTCGCAGAAAAAATGGGCAGAGAGTTTGCGGATACGGATAGTTTAATTGAAAAGACCGCGGGGAAAAAGGTTGAAGACATATTTGCGCAAGACGGCGAAGAGGCTTTCCGCAAGCTGGAAAATGAAGCGCTTGAAGCACTGTGTAAACGCAGCAGCCTTGTAATAGCAACAGGCGGCGGAATTGTCAAAAATCATGATAACCGCAATATCCTCAGACAAAACGGAACAATTATTTACTTAGACAGAGCACTGAGCGAGCTCCAGACATCGGGAAGACCGCTATCGGAAAGCGAAGGGGTCGAAAAGCTTGCGGCAGAGCGACTCCCGCTATATTCCGAGTGGAGCGACTTTACCATAAGAGTCCGCGGTATTGAAGAAACCGCAGCAGCGATACTTCAATACTGGGAGGGAGTATATTCATGAAAAAAATACTCGTTGTTAACGGTCCGAATATCAACATGCTCGGTATTCGCGAGCCTGAAATATATGGCGAAAAAACCTACGCTGATTTGCTTGCGTTTATTGAAGATGCCGCCACCGAGGCGGGAGTTTGTATCGAAAGCTTTCAGTCAAACAGCGAGGGTGCGATTGTTGACAAAATTCAACAGGCATATGGAAATTTTGACGGGATTGTCATAAACCCAGCAGCCTATACACACACAAGCATTGCTATTCCCGATGCACTCAAGGCAGTGGGAATACAGACAATCGAGGTGCATTTGTCGGATATCAGCAAGCGTGAGGATTACCGCAAGGTTTCTTATACATCGCAGGCTTGCATAAAAACCATTGCAGGCAAAGGCTTCGAGGGGTACAAAGAAGCGATTTTAGAAATCCTTTAGTAATCCGTAAAACAGGATGGGTACGACTATGAAATTCTCACTTCCGCATTATGTAGAGCCCGATTTTTCAGCATCGATGCTCAAAAACGCACCCGATGCCAAATTTCTGCCTGCACCTGCCGACTTTGTTGCACCCGATAACTACCACGCAACGACAATATTTCCCGAATATTTCAAAGTAGACGGCAAGTGGCTGCTCGCCAAACGCAGCCGCATGGACTGCATAGCCGTCAATAAAGACGATGAAATAATCATAAAAGAATTTCGTCATATAAAACAAGGCGACCTCATAGCCGCAGGACGGACAGAAGACGGAAGCGAAGGTATATTCGTGCACCCAAACTGTTTTGAAAATTCCGAAAAGATAAAGGAAAATTTCGTGTTCCGCCAAGGACGCAGCCGCGAAACCGCATTTTCGGTAGATTACGACTTTCTATACAGCCTGCTTCGCCACGAAAAAGAAAACGGATACATCGTCTGGGTAATGGGACCTGCATGTTCATTTGATGCAGACTCAAGAAATGCGTTCACGTCACTGATAAAAGGCGGTTATGTGAATGCGCTCCTTGCAGGAAATGCACTTGCAACTCACGACCTCGAGGGTGCATACCGCAACACGGCACTCGGTCAGGATATCTACACGCAAAAACCGTTTCCCAACGGGCACTATAACCATATAGATACAATAAACCGTGCAAGGCTGCACGGCTCCATAAAGAAGTTTATCGAAGCGGAAAACATAGACAACGGCATAATATACACATGTGTCAAACACGGCATTCCGCTCGTTCTGACAGGGTCAATCCGCGACGACGGACCTTTGCCCGATGTAATTGAAGACGCCTACAAAGGGCAGGATGCCATGCGAGTTGAGCTTTCAAAAGCAACCACAATAATCGCAATGGCTTCCACACTTCATACAATAGCATCAGGCAACATTTCGCCGATGTACCACGTGCTCGAAAACGGCGATGGCAGCACTGTCCGCCCCGTGTACTTTTACACTGTCGATATTTCCGAATTTTCCGCAAACAAACTTGCCGACCGCGGAAGCTTATCTGCAAAAAGCATCATTACAAATGTGCAGGACTTCATCGTACAGCTCGGCAAAGCTCTCGGAACCTGATATCCATGAAACAATAATACAAAAATCAGCCATAAGTCGATAAAAATGACACTTATGGCTGAATGGCGGTGAAAGCTGTCGAATTTAACAGAAATGTCTTGACATTGCTTACCAAAGCACTTATACTCAAACCATAAGGTGATGACTTCGGTTATTGCTGGGGCTGGTCGAAAGATTTGGGTCCTACCGAGGCGGGGAGATACCCCGCCACTTTTTTTGTCAAGGCGGAAAAACTGTGAAAATTCTCAGCGTATTCGTAGATGAATCCGGCATGTATGGTTCAGAAGTGAGTCATTATGCTCCATATTACATTGTAACTCTTGTGTTACATGACCAAGCAGTTGATATTTACGATAGTATAAATGAATTCCAACGCAAAATGGCGCAGTTAGGGCGTTCTGAAACAGTTATCCATACAGGACGACTAATCCGCAGAGAAGAAGAATACCGTGATATGCTACTCCTTGAAAGAAAGCAGATATTCAACGTAATATACAACTTTGCACGTACCGTAGATGTCAAGTATCACTCATTCATGGTTGAGAAAAAACACGTTGCTGACGATGTGGAATTGTCGGATCGTTTATCAAAGCAATTATCCTCTTTCCTAAACGGAAATTTAGAATCACTGTTAAGATATGACAAAATAGTCGTTTATTACGATTACGGGCAAAACGAATTGACAAAACTTTTGGTTTCGTCTTTTAACACAGCATTCAAAAATGTTGAGATACGAAAAACACAACACTCATATTACAGATTATTTAATGCTGCGGACATGTTCTGCACACTCGAACTATTATCAATCAAAGCAGAACGTAATCAACTGTCGAATTCGGAAATAAAGTTTTTCAAATCAGCTAAATTGCTTACGAAAGCATATCTTCGTGCTGTAGCAACAAAGCGATTTTGCTGACATTATACAAAAATCAGCCATAAGTCGATAAAAATGACACTTATGGCTGAATGGCGGTGAAAGCTGTCAAATGTGTCAGTAATGTTGACAATAAGGTGAAAAAATGCTTTAATTTATGCAAATAAAAAGTAAAAAAGAGGTAGACATACTTGATAGGCAACGATATAATTTTTAGCAAGCAAGCAAGCAAGCAAGCAAGCAAGCAAGCAAGCAAGCAAGCAAGCAAGCGGTAACTCCGCTTATTTATCAAGCCTCGGAGAAGTCAATCTCAATACAGTAACATAGAGCGGTCATTTTAAGCGCAATCGGCGTTTGAAATGACCGCTTTCAACATTTCATTTATAGGGGGAAGCAATGAAAAAGACTACAACTATACACAAAACTATCGCACTGATAATGATAGTGACATTCGCTTTCGGCATGGGTGCAGGAATCTATGACGAAGAAAATAACGGTTTTTATGAATCTTTGGAAGACGGAACCACAGACGGTGAAGAACTGACCGACAATAATTTAGCCGTGCAAACGATGTCAATGGAAATACAACCGTTAGCGAACGGCGACTTACATAATAACGTCACGTACATAGATGCGAGCGGCGTTACACAATCCCGGGACAATGTTATCGAATATTCAACAAACCGTGATGTGGAAACACTTGCTGCGGGTTGGTATCTTATATCAGGGACATTCACCAACGATGATCGACTTTCTGTAAGCGGTGATGTTCACCTTATCCTTGGAGACGGCTGCGATTTTACGGCTGCAGACGGTATACAAGTAAATACAGGTAATTCACTGACTATATATGCACAGTCAACAGGTACGGGTATGGGTAAGCTGACCGCATCAAGATTGGGCAGCAGAGGTGATGCGGGCATTGGCAGCGACTTCAGTATTGCCAGCGGTTTGATTACTATCAACGGCGGTTTTGTTACAGCATCAGGCAACAACAGTGGTGCAGGCATCGGAGGCGGTAACGGTGGCAGCAACGGAATAGTTATTATCAATGGCGGTACCGTCACAGCCATAGGCAATGGCGGTGGTGCAGGTATCGGCGGCGGCAACGGTGGAACAGGCGGAACTATCACTGTCAATGGTGGTACAGTCACAGCTATCGGTGACGGCACGGGCATTGGTGGCGGCAATAACGCCACAGGTGGCACCATCACCATCAGCGGAGGCACGGTCAACGCAACAGGTGCTAACGGTGGTGCAGCTATCGGCAGCGGTTGGGGTGCCGGTGGAGCATCGGTCATTATTACCGGAGGTGCAGTTTTAGCAGACGCTGGTAGCTCCTCCGGTGGCGCAGGCATTGGAGGCGGTAGAAGCGATCCCGGGGGTGGTAATATCACTATATCCGGAGGCAAGGTCACAGCCATGGGTGGCACCAACGGTGCAGGTATCGGCGGTGGTTGGAGTGCTGCGGGAGGCGGAGATATCACAATCGCCGGCGGCAATATAAATGCCACAGGCGGCACCGGCGGCGCAGGTATCGGCGGCGGCACAAATGGCAGTGGCAGCGGTAACGGCAGCAGTATAATTAGAATAGAAGACGCAACGGTCACAGCCATGGGTGGTACCGATGGCGCAGGCATAGGCAGTGGTAGTTTTGGGTCGACAAATCCGAGTAATAACAACAGCAGTGTTATCACCATCATTAACAGTACGGTCACAGCCACAGGTATCCTACGGGCTGCTGGCATCGGTGGCGGTCAGGAGGGTAACGGCGGTACAATCAACATCAGTAACAGTACAGTCACGGCAATCGCTGGCAACGGATTAGGCTGTGCCGCTATCGGAAGGGGTATGAGTACAGCTAACATGGGAACAATCTCGATTACAGGGACATATGTTTACTGGACTAATACGGCGAACTCCGCTCCCGGCGGCAATCCTCCGGGCACGACAGGAACGTTTACAAATAGCGATACATTCAGATACATACGGCTCGAATTTCCAAGGCTGCAAGTCAACGGTGCGGGTACATATACAACCCCTGCCGCAATCGCGGATGCAATCCACACTGCGCTTGAAACCGCAGGCGAGGTCACCGTCACGGGTGCGCTTTCAGGTGTTGACAGTATACTAGCTATTAATATTCCGGCGGGAAAAAAGGTGGTTTGGCAAGCGGTATATACGAGTGGCGCAGGCGCAACTCGCTCGATTGACCTCGAAGGTCCGGGGACGTTTATTGTTCCAACGGACGGGAGAATTGAAAACACCACCGGTGGCGCAGCTATTAGTATAAGGGTGAATAACGTTGCTGTCGTTGTCAGCGGTGGAGAAGTTATTAGCTCGGGTGGTATAGCCGGGATTGCATTACAATCGCCAAATGATGTTAGTGGTGTCGTGGTAGCAGTTAGCGGCGGTACTGTTTCCGGTCCCAGCAGGTCAATATCGAGTGCCGGCGTACTATTTATATCGGGAACGCCCACGATCGCCGCGGGCAGCATCGGTCGAACAGGCAGTACTATGGCCTACTACATCGGCGACCATGCGGGAAAATTTGTTGCAGCACAATACGATGCGGGTACAAGCTTGTTCAATCTTGAAGGCACGCCATTATTGACGGTGGGTGGTAATGCGTATACATATAGCTCGACATCCGTTTCAGGCAACGTAGTCGCGTCAATACCGGAAGCTTTTACGATACCGTCAGGCGGTCTTATCGTGGGCGGGACATACAGCGGAAATCTGACAGCGGGGACCGATTACGTGATTGACACAGACGCTAATATCGTTACCTTTTCCGGCGAATATGATACAGGTGCGTCCGGCATAACCCTAACTGTCACAGGCGCAACGCTCGCAGGCGGCAGAATTGATGTTCCCGCCTTCACCACGGCGGCGTTTGGGGTTAACGTTGCAAAAGTCGACCAAACCGCCCCCGCCGCGCCTGAGCTAATCGAAACAACTGTAACCGGCTTCACAATGAACAGCATGTCCGGTCAACAATTTTATATAAGCGATTCTGCAATTGATTTGGTTGGCGGTGTTTGGATGGATTTTAGCGGTTCGCCTACTACAAGCGTAAGTGCTTTAACCCCCAATACAACCTACTACATTTTCGCACGGTTGCCGGAAACAGCAACGCATAACGCTTCCCCTGCAAGTACGGCATTGGAAGTAACAACGCTCAAAGCCACGCTGGGCGGATCGGTCACGATAACGGGAAGTGCCGCATACGGCGAAACGCTGACGGCGAACACAAGCGGCTTGACTTCCACCCCAAGCGTTGCGTTAGGTACGTTGAGTTATCAATGGAACCGAGGCAGCACGCCCATCGGTGGAGCGATAAACAGCACCTACACACTTGTCGGTGCGGATGTAGGGCAGACGATAACCGTCACCGTATCCACGGAAAACACAAACGGCAGCATAATCTCCGACCCGACTGCAACGGTAACATGCACCCACAGTTTTCCTTCCACATGGACAGAAAGAACTGCGGCGACGTGTACAGTTGACGGAGAAGAGTTTAGAAAATGTATAAACTGCGGTTATGAAGTAACACAAGTTATAACAGCACTCGGACACGATTATGTGACAGAATATACACAAACCCTCGCGCCGACTTGTACGGTAGCAGGCAAAGAGTCACAGAAATGCAGCCGCTGTGATGCACGGACAAACGAGCGAGATATAGATGCACTTGGTCATAGCTTTACAAATTACATAGAAACCTTGGCACCAAACTGTACGGAAGACGGCAGCGAAACATCAACCTGCGACAGAGATAACTGTACAGCAACAGACACAAGAGGCATTGACGCACTCGGACACGACTATGCGACAGAATATACACAAACCCTCGCCCCGACCTGTACGGTAGCAGGCAAAGAGTCACAGAAATGCAGCCGCTGTGATGCACGGACAAACGAGCGTGATGTTGCAGCTCTCGGTCATGCTTGGGGAGCTTGGACAGTGACCACTCCGGCAACTTTAACAGCAAAAGGTGTTGAAACAAGGACTTGCTCACTGTGCAGTGCTGCCGAAACAAAAGAAATCCCAATGTTGATACCCGAACCTGAGCCCGAACCTGAACCCGAACCTGAACCCGAACCAGAGCCGGAGCCTGAACCGGAGCCTGAACCGGAGCCTGAACCGGAACCAGAGCCCGAGCCCAAAGACACCATCTGTGAAGATGCAGTTTTAGATGCACTCAAGGAAGACAAACCTTTCGTCAAGCTTGAAACAGGTGACTCTACTATCATCAGTGAAAACTCTTTGCAGGATATCGTCGAGCGTGGCAAAGTTTTGGAAATCGAACTGCCAAACGGATTGGTCATCAGAATTGACCCCGCAATGATTACTGATGATGCCAAAAAAATTGACCTAAGCATGAACATAACAACGACAACAACGGGAGCGGTAGTCAACAATGTACGCTTTCCCGCAAATGCCATAATAATAGCACCGTCGGCAAGCGGACAGTTCGGGTTTGCAATAAGCTTTGACATCTCGGCAGCGCAGCTTGCAGCAGCGGGACTAAACGGCAACAATGTAAAGCTGTTTTATATCAGCAGCGCAGGAGCAGTCACGGAAATGGACAAAATAAGAAGAAATACCGACGGTTCCATAACGATAACCATCGACAGCGCTTCAAGGTATGTGCTTGCCGAAACCGCACCTGTAAACGACACAACGGGTGGCAGCGGTTCGGGCAACACTACGCAAACAGGCGATGAGCGCAGTATGTTGTTTGCAATATTATGCCTGACACTTGGTAGCATCTGTGTATTTGCAGGCACTACAATGATTGCAATCCGCAAAACACGAACAAGGTAGGGACGAACTGTGTTCGTCCGCAAAGGGGGCTACAAATGTTACAGACCATTGTAGGGAACGGGCTTGCCCGTTCCGTGCATATTTATGGCTGTACGGTACTGTGTATCGGCGCAGCACTATAATAACGCATAAATAATAACAATATTATAGGATAGGTCTATAATATTGTTGACTTGTCTTGTTTTTAATGGTATTATTTATTCAAGGTGGTGTTAATACATGTTTAAGGAACTTATTGAGCGGCCGCTCTATATTGATCAAGTTCGGGGCTTTATAGACAAGGATTTTGTAAAGATTATTGCAGGCATCAGGCGCAGCGGAAAAAGCGGGTTGCTTGGTTTGCTCCAAAATGAAATTCGTAAAAACACGGACAATTCACACATTATTGAAATGAATTTTGAAAAAGCAGATTTATTTCATATCAAGAATTACGAGGATTTGACAAAACACTTTGACCAAATAATGACTGATGACAGGAAATACTATGTGTTCATGGATGAACCGCAGGAAGTAGTCGGGTGGGAAAAAGCTGTTAATGCATTACGCTTTAGAAATACAGACATCTATATCACAGGTTCAAATTCAAAGCTGCTTTCCGGTGAGTTTGCAACATTGCTTGGCGGTCGAATCGTTACATTCAATATGTATCCTCTATCTTTTAAGGAGTTTATCGAATTTAGAAAACAAAGCGGTTTTGGGAGTGGAGACACAGAAAAAGAGTTAGACGCTTTTATCCGCAACGGAGGATTTCCGGCTGTGTCTGTGCATGATTTTTCGGAACAGGATATCAGGCGGATTGTAACAGATACACACAGCACAGCACTTCTTCGCGATGTGATTAACAGAAACAAACTTCGCGACCCGCAACTGTTGAATAAAATCATTGAATTTATGTATGACAATGTTGGCAGCCTTATTTCTTTCTTATCGATCACAAACTACTTAAAAAGCAACGGGCGTAAAGGAACTGATTTACAGACTATTACAAACTATGTACGTTATCTTGAAGAAGGGTACCTTATAAAGCGCGCTCCACGATATGATGTCAAGGGCAAGAAGCTACTTGAAACCAACGAAAAATACTTTCTTGCGGACCATTCTCAGCAGTATGTTGTTCGCGACTTTCGAATCGACAACATTGACGGGATTTTAGAGAACATCGTTTATAACGAGCTTGTTCGCCGTGGTTATAATGTATACGTAGGCAAACTTGATACACGTGAAATCGACTTTGTTGCCGAAAAGCCGAACGGTGAAAAAATGTATGTGCAGGTAACTTATGAATTTACCAAAGGAGTCTATGAACGTGAATTTAATCCCTTGAAAACAATCAAGGATAATCATCCTAAATTTGTCGTTTCTCCGGATAATTTTGTGGTTCGAAACGATGAAGGAGTTATCGGTATACTGCTAAAAGATTTCTTATTGATGGATTCATAATGCGCAGTTTTGCGGTGTGGTGCAAACCGGCGACGAGCGCAGCATGTTGTTTGCAATATTATGCCTGACACTTGGTAGTATCTGTGTATTTGCAGGCGCTACAATGATTGCAATCCGCAAAACACGAATGAAATAATGACAAATCACCCGCCGCGGTAGTGTGAGGCCTGTGCTTCCCACAGCTCGTAGTAGCGCCCGCTCTTATCAGCAAGCAGTGTTTCGTGAGTATCAATCTGAATTAACTTACCCTCGTCAAAAACAGCAATCCGCTGACAGAAGCGGCATGAAGACAGCCTGTGTGAAATAAACACGGCTGTTTTATTGCCGATTGTTTTGTCAAATGTGGTATATACCTCGTACTCGGCAATCGGGTCGAGTGCGGCAGTCGGCTCATCGAGCACAACTATCGGTGCGTTTTTGTAGAGCGCCCGTGCCAGTGCGACTTTTTGCTCCTCGCCGCCTGAGAGCTGCGTGCCGTCCTCGTCATATTCCTTGCCTATAATTGTATCAAGAGCGCCCGGCATTTTCTCAAGCCTCTCAGAGAACCCTGCGTTTTCAAGGGCTCTTTTAATTTCACCCTCGTCGTACTCATCGTCCGTAGCGACATTTTGACCGAGCTGCAAAGGAAACAGGAAGCTGTCTTGAAAAACAACCGAGAAAAGAGCGGTATACTGCTCATAGTCATATTCTTTGATATTTACGCCATCAAGCAAAATCTCGCCCTCCGTGGGGTCATAAAGACGGCACAGCAGCTTAATCATAGTTGTTTTGCCGCTTCCGTTTAAGCCGACAACGGCAAGCCGCTCGGTAGGAATAAACTTGAGACTCAAATTTTGCAGGGCAAATTTTTCGGCGCCGGGGTAGCGGAAAGAAACATTACGAAACTCAATTTCGTGCAAATGACCGTCTGTTGTACTCACACTTTTTTTGCCGTTATGCAAAAAGCCGGGAAGCGTCAGAAATTCCTTAAACGGTTTAATAAACGGTGCGTTATGATAAATTGTTCCGGTTATTGAAATCAGCGTGCCGACCGCAGCGGCTATGGCGGTTATTGCGCCGACCATCTGCACGATACTGCCGACGGGAACCGTGCCGCCAAGCGCAGTATGACCGACAAGGATATAGAAGCCGCCGCCTATTGCCGAGAGTATGCCAAGCTGAAAAGCAGCGGTTCGCCCCTCGCTGAACATAAATGAAATCCAGCGGCTCGGGTTAATAGCCTTGCGGAAAGTGCCCATAAGCAGATCCTGCTGGCTGTATATTCTTATGTCCTTGGCTGCCTGATCTGCAAAAACATACGGGTAATAATAGTTTGCCAAAGAGTTTGTTGCAGTTGCCTCTGCAACTATCTTCTGCATAAGAGCCTTATCTTTTCCCTGCTGCCATAATCCGAAAATCATTCCGAAAACAAAAAGCAGAGCAAGAGCGACCATGCCCCATATTGAAAAGTCACTTAAACCTCCGAAAGAAAACCCTGAGGCAAGTAAAAAACATGCGAAGATAAGGGTAAATACGTTGTCCGTTACAGTCGCCGAATGTATATACATATGAATGAGACCGCGCCCTGTGTTGTGAGCCTGCATATTTATCAGGGTCAGCATTTCGCTCACGGAGCTGTCTTCCGTGTATGAAAAGTCCATTTTCGCATAATGCTCCGCCTGCAACATGTCAAGGCGGCGAAGCGCTTGGTCAAAGCCCGCTCTTGAATTAATTTCCCTAACGAGCACCGCCCTGATAACCGACAGGATAAACGTCAGCCCGACAGTTAAAGCGGCAAACAGTATGATTGTATTTAAGTCTCTTTCGCCCGCAAGCTCATTAATAATGCGCGCCGAAAAGAACAGAACAATCAGCGGCTGCGCTGCCGTAACAAGCGAGCGGATAAGCACACATGGGAAATAAGCGGGCATGAGCTTATGCGCTGTTTTAAGCCCGTATGCAAGCAGTTTTATAGACTCACGGAAAGTTGTTTTGTTTTCTGTTTCGTTCATGTGTAACTCATTCCACTTTCATTCCCAATAAAGAGCACTTACATCGTCTCCCCTCACGGCTCTTTATTGTCTGTTTGATAATAACTGGCTTGAATATTAAACATGTTTGCATAAACACCGTCTTGTGCCATCAGCTCGTCATGCGTGCCCTGCTCCGCGACAATATTGCCGTCAAGCAAGAGTATACGGTCGCAAAAACGTGTGCTTGCAAGGCGGTGCGAAATAAATACCGAGGTTTTGCCCTCTGTGAGCTCTGCGTATTTTTGGTATACCTCATTTTCTGCAAGCGGGTCAAGAGCGGCAGTCGGCTCGTCGAGGATAAGCACGGGAGCGTCCTTATATAACGCCCTCGCCATTGCAAGCTTCTGCTTTTCGCCGCCTGAAAGTTCAATCGCATCGGGATATACAGCCCTAACAAGCAAGGTGTTTTCCTTATCGGGCAGTGTGTCGGTTTTTGAAACAAGACCGCTTAGCTCGAGAGAGCGCTTGATTTTTTCTTTATCAGTAAGCTCCTCGGATTTTTGCGAAATGTTTTCCGAAATACTTGAAGCCAAAAGGTGAATATCCTGAAAAACAGCAGAAAACAAAGTGTAATATTCATCTCTGTTATACTCGCCCACAGGACTGCCCGCAAGCAGCACCTCGCCCGACGACGGGACATACATGCCGCAAAGCAGCTTTATCAGTGTTGTTTTACCTGCGCCGTTGGCACCGACTATTGCAATGCGCTCACCTGCATTAATGGTTATGTTGATATCAGAAAGTGCAGCTTTTTCGGCGTTCGGATATGTGTAGCTGACATTTCTAAACTCAATGGAGGGCGGTAGCCTGTCGCCGCTTGGCAGTGCGATACCGGTCCCTGTGTTCATTTTGTCCGGGAAATCCTGCTTATCTTGTATATCGGAAAGTTCGATACTCGCTTTTGACAGGTCGCCCGCAGCGGTGAGTATTCCCGAAACCCAGCCTGCAAGTGCTCCGACAGCCGCAAATATAAATACGAAATCACCAAGTGACATACGCCCGTTTAAGACAAGCCAAATCAAAAAAGCATATGCGGCAGCATCGCGGAGCAAAATCAAAAGTGCATCGACAAGCTGTGCTTGCATATCCTTTGTCATAACGCTGCGCTCGTTTTTACGGTAAGCGGCATACTCCCTCCTGTAAAGAGCGTAGAGCCAACCGAGCGCGCCATAGAGCCTTATATCCTTTGCCGCTTCGGGCTTAATAAGCGTATCACGGAGCGCTGTAAGCCTTTTGGTTTGTTTGCTTCTTTCGTCTCTTGTTTTTTCCATGTACTTTCGGGCGCGAGAGAGCATCAGCCAGTTGACAGCCGCAGTTATAAGCAAAACAAGTAAAATGAGCGGGTGGATAAATGCAATGGCTCCTGCATAAAGTAAAAAGCCAAATGAGTTTGAAAGCAGCTCAACCACATTCATTGCAACATTCATAGCGGGAGCGCGGTTGCTGTACGCGGCTTTTTCGGCTTTGTCCTGAGCCTTTTTGAACTCGGGGTTTTCCATTTGCTCAAAGTCCATGGTTGCTGTTTTTTTCCAATCCTGAAGCAGAACCTCGGTTTGCACAACAATACCTATGGTTGTGTCTACAGTCCTGTCGGTAAATGATTTGAGAAAATTAACAATGACCAAGGCAAGAGCCATGCTGCCGACAACGATAAAAAACCGCTGCGGCGTTGCAAAAGCCGTGATTTGGTCAAGCACAACCTTTGGCATCAAAATGCTCAAAAACGGCAGAGCAACACGCATAATAACAGCAAGAATACAAACAAAATATACAGACTTGCTGTAACTCCAAAGGATTGAAAATGAACAACGGATTGAGTGTCGTATTGCATCCCACAGCCTGACTTTTTCCAACAAACTACTCCTTTTGCCTTTTTCTGATCACCCTAACGGGAAGACAAGCTGCGGGTGAAGCTCGGCTATGTTTCGTGTAGCAGGGCCTATGTTTGCCATACCGCCCATGCCGTCGCCCGTAGCCGTATTATTTGACGTCCATGCCATTGCACCCTGCCAGCCGTTTTCAAACAGATTGAGATAATCTTCTGTAAGCGTAAACCCGTCCGACCCGTTGCCGGAGTGTTCGGCAAGAATAGCAGGTCTTGAGTCGCACAGACCCCAACCGCCTTGATTTCGGGAACCAAACGGTGATGAAGTAAACGGTATTCCATACCAGCGACCGACCCAGTCATAATAATGCGGCGACCAAAAGTCGAGCCGTGCATTTTCATTTGCATAGATGCTTTGTAAAAACGTGTCGGAAACCTTGTTGCCCTCATATCCCGACCCGTCGGCGTTGTATTTCGGAAACGCCATTCCGACGGTGACAAGAACAGAGCTGTTCTCGCGTATTGCGGCGGTATTTCGTGCAAAAAAGCGTGAAATATCTTTCCAATCGAGCTTGCCGCAAGCAGCATCTTCATGCACCCAATCAGGCTCATTCATCAAATCGATACTCCACAGAAACGGATTATCCCCGTAGCGTGTAAGAAACGGCAAAGTAAAATGCTCGATATAGGAGTCAATCGCTGCGTCACTTTTTACCAAGTTACGCCAGCTTTCGGCATTTCTGCTCTTAAAATGGTCAAAGGAAGTAAATGTCGGCATCAGATATATACCATGCCGCTCGGCTGATATAAAAAACTTGTCCAAGGCGTCCCAGTGCTCGTCCTTAACACCGCTTACCATGCCGTCATCATCAATAATAATAACACCGTTATCATTGTTGCAGTTGATCCACACGCGTGCGGCGTTAATGCCGTTTGCGCGCAGCTCGGCAAAGTGCCCGTCCCACCAAGCCTCGTTATAATTGCTGTCAAAATCATTCCAGTTGTGCCATGCAACATTCACGCCGTTTATCCAAATGCGCCTTGTACCGTTATCAACACGAAACTCACCGTCAACTATCGAGATGCGGTGCTGCTCTTTGTCCGTCACCACAGGCGCAGGCGGTAAGGTCGGCGGCTCGGGCGGAGTTGTTTCATCGGGCGCAAGCGGAGTAGAAGTATCCGGCGAGGGCTTTGGCGAAGTTGCTTCGCCCGGTTCGGGCGGCGTGCAGGCAGCTAATATAAATACAGATGTAGATAATGCCAAAACAGCAAGTGCGAGCAATTTGCAAAACAAAACTTTATTTTTCATGTAAAATACCTTTTTTCAATGTTTCTGCTATTTTACATTAAAACCAAACTTATTACAATATTCTCAAAATTTTGAGAAAAATATGCAAAAAGACTTGACCTTCGAGTTGCTCGAAGGTTTATGCTTATGGTACAAATTGCAAGATATTCACATAGACAAAAATAGCAATGCTATGTATAATTAAAATAATCAACAGCAAGAGGATAATTACTATGCCTGAGATAAGCCTTTTTTATGGTATTCGGATAACAATGAACTGGAATGAACACAATCCGCCACATTTTCACGTCGAATATGCAGAATATAGAGCAACAGTATTGATACAAGAGGGCATTATAGATAGGGGATATATTCCCAATAAGCAGTTGAAATTAATTTTAGCATGGAACGAAATCCACAAGGATGAATTAATGCAAAACTGGGAATTATCAAAGCAACATCAATCAATGAATTCGATAAACCCGCTTATGTAAATTTATGCTGAAATTATAATGGGATATGGTAGTTTTGGAGCAAGTAAGATGAAACAGGAGCTTGATAAATTAAAATTCTGGCCAAAGGTAGTACAAGTCATTCCAACTGAGGAATATGGTGTTTATGCGTATTTTAATGACGGTTCGGTGCGTTTATTTGATGTAAAACCGCTAATAAAGCAAGGAACTGTTTTTGAACCATTGTCTGATATAGATTATTTTAAGTCAAAGCTTGCAGTTATAAACGATACGGTTGCATGGGACATAGGCGGATTTAGAGATCCGCGTAAATGCATTGACCTTGACCCATTTGTGATATTTGAACAACCTGCAGTTGATGACCCGTTAAGTAATGAACTAATGGTAGCTGAGAAACTCGTAGGTTACAAGCTGAATAAACCTAAAACTTAAGGTCGCAAAGTTGTCAAACTAACACGCGTTTGCTCCAAATCTTCCCCAAAGACATCGGGATTTTCTGCAGCGAGCCGCTCACGGATATCCAAAGCCTCTTTATACAAAACCTCAGCCTCGTCAAGTCTCCCCATAATCTTATACAAATCTGCCAAACACAAGATATTGCAAGCGTATTCAGCTCGAAAACCTGCCGCAAAACCGCGAAGCTTACAATTTGCACATGTATGCCAAAAGAGCGTCAAAACGCCTGTACAAATGCAGGAAAATGTGGTATAATTCCTCAGTTCGCGGAGGAATTATATGAAAAAGTTCAAACCTTTAATAATCGGAGCAGTTGCACTGGTACTTGTAGTGGCATCAGTGTTCACTATACTTTCATTATTACCAAGCGGCGACCCCGACGACAGACCGCCGTCAGGAACACCGGGCGACCCTTCAAACCCGGGCGACCCGCTCCCCCCCGGTGTCGACAACACACCAACCCCGCCGCAAACAGGCAGCCTGCAGACATACACCGGCAGCGGCGAGCTTGGCAATCAGGACGGCGCCGCTTCCCACACCCGCTTTGCTTTGCCATACGGCTTAACCTTTGACAACGACGGCAACCTGATAGTATTTGATACCTTCAATGCGGGTGTTAAACGTGTAATAAATCAAAACTCACAAACCATATTGGGCTTTTCTACAGCAGTTGACGACTTTGGTTTCACCATGCCCTCGTACCTTGACGGAGCGAGGACATCTGCCCTGTTTGCACGCCCGACAGACGGCGTAGTTGCATCAAACGGCGACCTGTATATTACAGACAGTGAAAACCATGCAATCAGGCTGCTTCGAGGAGACATGGTATATACCTTTGCAGGCGGCGAAAGAGGCTTTTCCGACGGCAGCAAAGATGTAGCCAAGTTCGACAGCCCCTCGGCGATAACAATAGACCCCGACGGCAATCTCTATGTTGCAGACTCGTTAAATAATGCGATCAGAAAAATCACACCCGCCGGAGCAGTCAGCACAGTTGCGACAGGCTTTAACGACCCGTCGGGAATAGCAATAGCACCAAACGGCACTATTTATGTAGCAAATACAGGCGATAACGCAATATATAAAATCGAAAACGGAGATATTTCCGCGATTTCAAAAGACGGTGAGTTTGACGCACCGAGAGGACTTTGCTACGCGGACGGCATCTTATTCGTAGCAGACACAGGCAGCCATATGGTAAAAGCAATACTCGCGAACGGCGAAGTTGTTGTCATCGCAGGCACAGGAACCCCCGGTTTTGATGAAGACATGCTCAACAGACCCATGGGTCTTGCATATCGGACAGGTATCTTGTACATAGCAGATACTCTAAACAACAAAATCAAATCAATTTCGGTTGATATCGGCAGTGAAAACATAGGCACACCGATACTCATAACAGACTCTATAGAAGCTCGAAGCTTTACGGTAGAGAAGGTAACGGGTGAGTCTGCACATATGACAAGAGGCTCTGACAGGCAGTTTGCAGTTCGTGAGGGAACAAGGCTCACGGACGGTAACACAGTAAACACAGGCAGAGAAACAACGATTGACATAGTCTTGGACGAAGGCTCACCAATCAAAATGAACGAAGCCACAAAGATAGATGTCAGTGCGGTGTCGAGAAGCGAACTGACGCTGACTGTAGTAAGTGGTTCAATTTCAGTATTTGCCGAAACACACGAAGGCACCGACAACATCACAAACATAATAGCAGGCAGCTCGACAATGGGTATCCGAGGTACGCTGTTTACCGTAAACTACACACCAAACGGCTTGCGTATTGTAATGCTTGAGGGTTCTCTTGAGGTTGAAACGCCCGACGGCACATTCATACTCGAAGCAGGACAGATAATGGACGTGTTTGAAGGTGCGGGTACCGAGTACCCGGACACGAACATATCCTCGCTTGACATAACGCAGATACCCGACAGCTTTACTCTTGAATTTATCAAAGAAAATGCAGAACTTCTGATAGAAATTGGTATTATTACCTCTGATGATGCGTCTTTGCTTGACGACTTGATTGAGCAGCGTAAAACGCAGGAGGAGGAGCTTTGGCAGGAGCTTGAAGACGGACGGCCAAGCGACCTGATACAAACGATTAATTACCTTCCCGAAGGTGTAGAACCAACCCCCGCACCGACACCTGCACCAACACCTGCACCAACCCCCGCACCGACGCCCGTGCCAACACCCGCACCGACACCGGTGCCAACCCCGGTACCGACCCCCGTGCCGACCCCCGAACCCACCCCCGAACCCACCCCCGAACCAACTCCCGAACCCACCCCCGAGCCAACCCCCGAGCCAACTCCCGAACCCACCCCCGAGCCAATATATGAAATAAGCCTTAATATAACAGGTACATATACATTCCTTAATCAAAACGAGGGGTATACTGCTGTAGCGGCGCACACGGTAGGCATAACAAACACAGGCAATCAGCCAACGGGTCAACTGACCATCACGCTCAGTGGTGCAAATCCTACAGCATTTACACTTTCTGCTACGATGCTCACAAGCATTGAAGCAGGCGACGCAGACAGCTTTACGGTTGTGCCAAACACAGGATTAACAGACGGCACCTACACGGCAACTGTTACGATATCAGGCAGCAACAACATAACTGCGTCATTTGATGTCAGCTTTACAGTAAATCCGACACCTACATACGGCATAAGTCTGAGTGAAACAGGCACACATATATTTGACCTCGAGGAAGTGGGATACGCATCTATTTCGCCGCTGTCAGTTGCAATAACAAACACGGGCAATCAGCCAACGGGTCAGCTGACCGCCACGCTCAGTGGCACAGACGCAACCAGCTTTGAAATTCCAAACACAACTATCGGAAGCATTAACATAGGCGGCACGGGAGGCTTAACAATCAGGCCAAACGACGGCTTGGCTGTCGGCACCTACACGGCAACCGTCACGGTATCAGGCAGCAACAACATAACCGCGTCGTTTAACGTAAGCTTTACGGTTGTTCCTGTAGGCACGATATTTATTCATAACGCAGCAGATTTGGCACTTATCGGTAATGATGCAGCATATCCTATAAGTGGAAGCTACTTCCTGATGAATAATATAAACGCCACTACAGGAGGCGGTCCCGTCACCTCACCCATCGGCGGCGGAGGTGTAAGTGGTACATCCTTCGTCGGCACATTTAACGGTAACGGGAACACGATAACGGTGGATATTACCGCACAAGCAAGTTTTACCGGATTATTTGGCAGTATTGACGGCGGCACAGTTAGGAATTTGAAGGTTGATGGTCAAATAAATGGCGATGGATGGTATTTCATCGGTGGAATAACAGGTTCTAACCACGGTGGATTAATAGAAAATTGTGAAGTGTTGGCAGGTACTACTATCTCCGGCTATGAGAATGTGGGCGGAATTGCAGGAGTTAACGATGGCACAATAACCGGTTGCACCGTCAGAGCTAATATAACAGGAGATAACGATTATATCGGTGGTATTGTAGGGCATAATGATACAGGAGGCTCAATAATTAACAGTAATTCTACCGGCAATGTGACCGACGGAGATAATGTCGGCGGTGTTGCAGGAATGAACGGTGGTTCAATATCCGGCAGCTCCTCTTCCGGTTCAATAACCGGTGGAGAGTATGTCGGCGGTATCGCAGGCGACAACTATGGTGGTACAATAACAGGCAGCTATTCAGAAGGAGCTATCAGCGGAGATAATCAAATCGGCGGCATAGCCGGTTCCAACGATGGTGGTACAATAACCGACAGTTATTCCTCCGGTTCAATAAACGGTGATAACGAAGTAGGAGGTATTGCTGGATTTAATCGCGGCGAAATAGAAAACTGTAATTCCACAAGTACTGTAACAGGCACAGGAAACTATATAGGTGGCATAGTAGGGATTAATATGATAGGGGACTCGATATCAGGAACGATAGTAAACAGTCATTTTAACGGTAATGTATCAGGTGAAAACGATGTTGGAGGTATTGTCGGGTGTAATTACTTTGAAAACAATTTTGATATGACAGTTGTTGATGGCTGCTCTGCTCAAGGTAATGTTACCGGTGAAGATAATGTTGGTGGTATTGCAGGTTACAATGCAGGCACCGTGCAAAATTGCGACGCACGTAATACAAGCATATCCGCTAATGGCAGCAACATAGGACGTATCGTAGGAATCGAGTTCGGTACTTTAACCAACAACCGTGCAAATACAAATATGCTCGTTAACGGATTTCCAATTGACCCCGGCGACCCCGAAGCAACACCAACGGGAATTCACGGACTGAGCACAACATTCTAAAAACATAAAACTATGAAAATAACCAAAAAAATCATTCAAAAATACATAGGCTGTATGATAGCGTCAGCCGTACTGCTCACGTTGTTTCTCACAGGCACAATGACCCGCTTTGAAGACATGGCAGGGGACAGGCTCTATCGGGATTTCGGGATTGTTCACCCGAACATTTTCGTGTTCGGCATTGACGAAGAAACACTCATTGAGTTTGGACCCATGCAGTTTTGGTCACGCCAAAAAATGGCAGACGCCATAAATATCCTCAACAGCGAGCCCGGCTGGGAGCCCGCTGTTATTGCTGTTGATATGCTCTATTCGGGAGCAAGCGACAATCCCGAAGCAGACGAGGCATTGGTAGAGGCTGCGGCGAACATCGGCAACGTAGTCTTCGGCTCTATGGTTTCGCTCGACTGGCGCGGTGATGTAAGAACGTTTGAAAAATCATTTCCCGCACTTGAGGCTGTCTCAAGCTCAGGGTTAATTAACGCGATTATCGACGATGACGGTATTGTCCGCAGTGCAGAGATCAGTCCGATGATTTTAGGCGAAAGCGTTCCTACATTTGCGCAGGCGATATATGAAATGTATACAGAGCAAAAGCTGGAATTGCCGCAGGGTCTCACAAACCCAATCCGCCTTGTATTTACGGGCAAACCCGGCGACTTTTTCGGAACCGTAGGCTTGGGAACATCTTTTCGTGACATATTTGCCGATGACTTTGATCCTGCATACTTTGCCGATGCAATCATCTTGATAGGCCCTTACGCATACGGTCTTATGGACTCATATTTCACCGCTGCCGACCCGGGGCGGCCGATGCACGGCGTTGAAATTCACGCAAATATCGTGCAAATGCTGCTCGATGAGTATTTCAAAGGCTATGCACCCGAATGGATAAACATCGTTATAATCATTTTATCGCTGCTTTTATTCAGTACCCTCTTTATGCGGATAGATATCCGCATATCATTTGGGATATTGGTTGTTTTTGCGGTAGGTTATGTTTTTCTCAACAGGCAAATTTATGAAGCAGGATGGATAATTACGCTCATATATCCCGTTATATCGGCTGCCGTGCTCTTTGTGTTTGCCTTGGTATACCGCTTCATTATGGACAAAATCACACACATAACCGCTATCGCAGAAATTAACGAAAAGCACTACGCCGAAACAAAAGAGCTCTTTAACTCCTTCGTAAAAGTAATGACAACAGCCATTGACGAACGTACCCCATACAACGCCAACCACTCAATCAACGTGGCAAAATACTCGGGGCAGCTCGTCTGCTATCTGCGTGAAAAATTCGCCCCCGACTCAAAGTATTATATGGACGAAAATCGCGAAGAGCAGCTTGTTATGGCGGCATATTTGCACGATGTCGGCAAAATCGTTACTCCGATTGAGGTCATGGATAAACCAAGCCGTTTGGGTAATAAGCTTCCGACAATCATGCAGCGCTTTGAGATCAAAAAAATGTTTGACAAGGTGCAGTTTTTATCGGGAAAAATGTCCGAAGCCGAATATAATGCAGGCGCAGAAGCGCTCAGCGATACAGTCACTTTTATGGAGCGTGTCAACACGGCGGGATTTTTGCCGGATGAAGACTTGGACAGGGTCAAGACGCTGTGCGAGTTGACATATATCGACGATAACGGCGAGACGATTTCAGTGTTTGATGAAGAAGACATTATTTCGCTGAGCACAAGAAAAGGCACCCTGACGGACGCAGAGCGTGGAATTATGGAGGAGCACGCAAGTGTTACGGAGCGTCTTCTCGGCAAGATGAAATTCAGCGAAAACCTGCAGCTTGTTCCGGGTTGGGCAAAGAGCCATCACGAGTTTATCGACGGCACGGGTTATCCATACAAAATCGCAGGCGAAGAAGTATCCGTCGAGGTTCGGATACTGACAATGCTTGATATTTACGACGCCCTCACCGCAAGAGACAGACCATATAAAAGAGCGGCTCCGCACGATGTGGCGATTAAAATACTTCGCTCAATGGTAGAAGAAGGTAAGCTCGATAATGAGCTTGTAGAGCTCTTTGTCGAAAGCAACATCGGCATCGACCCCTAAAAAGCCCTCTTTAGTAAAGAGGGTGCCGCGTAGCGGCGGGTGATTTGTTACAACAGTCGTCCGCGGACGAACGCAGTTCGTCCCTACCCCACTACAACCGCACTCTGCGCCTGAAGCACCTCGCCCTTGCCGTCGCCAACCGCATACAGCACACTCTTACCCTTAAGTACCGGCACTTTCACAGCCTTAAGCGACGGATTGATGGCAACATAAAGCTTGTTTTTGCCGCTGCCGCGCTCAAACACCAAAGCCTCGCCCGCGTTTCCCTCTGTGAGAAACTCAATCGGCTCTGCATTTTGCAGAGCTGTATTTTTTTGCCTCAGCCTTGTAAGCTCGCGGACTGTGCACAGCACCGAACCCTGCGTCTGTGCCTGTGCTTTCACAGTTGGTCTGTTTTTATCAGGGTCGAGCCTGTTATAGAGCTTATTCGTCGGAGCTGATGAAAAGCCCGCGTTTAATGTGCCGTCCCACTGCATGGGAGTGCGTGAGCCCGTTCTCTCATAGCCTCCTTCAACCAAAGGAATGTCCTCAAGATATCTCATGCCGATTTCATCGCCGTAATAAATAAACGGAGCGCCCGGCACAGTCAGCAAAAATAAGAACGCAAGCTTTAATTCGTGAGGGGTAAGCTTATGTGCAATGCGTGACATATCATGATTGCCCGAGGGAATACAAACCATACCCCTATCACCCGTTTTGTTGCGGATATCCTTGTAATATGCCAAAAATTTCTGCAAGCCGCCTTGATTTTTGCCCGAGAAGAAAGGCTTTTCGCGGAAAAGGTCGTTATAATGCGAAGGACCGAAATGCAGCAGAAAATCCATATGAAACCCTGCGGGGATTGACTTGTCGGGCTCTCCCCACTCGGAGATCAAAACAGCGTCGGGAAACTCCTTGTCCATAACAGCGCGAAACTTCTGCCACAGCTTAATGGTTTCGACAGAGTCTTTGTCGTTTTTTATCAGTGAATGTGCCATATCCACCCGAAAACCGTCACAGCCCATCGACAGCCAAAACCGCATGACATCAAGCATTGCCTCGCGAGTTGCCACAGCGCCGGGAGCATCTACAGAAAGCTGCCAGTGCTTTTTCGGGTCGGGATTGGCGAAGCCGTAGTTGAGTGCGGGCTGCGTTGAAAAGAAGTTGACGGCAGCCGTGCCGCGCTCGCAAATTCCGTTTATTCCGCCGATTACATGCGAGACACCCTCAAAACGCTCCCACGGACAGCCTGACCAGATATAACGCTCGGAAAACTCATTTTTTTCGGACTTCATCGAAGCTTTAAACCACTCATGTTCAATTGACGTGTGCCCCGGCACAAGGTCGAGCAGCACACGGATACCACGCTCATGAGCCTGCCGCAGCAGCTCGCGCATGTCCTCGTTTGTGCCGTAACGCGGTGCGATTGTATAATAATCGGCAACATCATAACCCGCATCATTAAAGGGTGAAGCAAAGCAGGGATTTATCCAAAGTGCATTGCACCCCAAATCCTTAATATAATCAAGCTTTTTAATAATCCCGGGCAAATCGCCGATACCGTCACCGTTGGTATCATAAAAACTTTGCGGATAAATCTCATAAAAAACAGCCGTCTTCAACCAATCCGTCATTATAAGCTACACTCCAATCAAAATACTATATGCCCACTGTGCCACCAAAATAGACTGATGTCAATAATATTATTCTGTAGGGACGACCTGTGGTCGTCCGCGCAAACCGTAGGGACGATGTCCACATCGTCCCGCATAAACCGTAGGGTACGGGCTTGCCCGTACCGCAAACGTTGCCCCCTAAATATTTCCCTTGTGTTTTCCGCCAAAAAAGAGTATTATTTAGTATGTATAAATTTTACCTAAATTTCACACGAATTTTACAATAAATCAGCGAAGAGGGACTATGTTTAGAAGAAATTCTATTTTCGTAAAAATCCTAATCCCGATAGTAATTATACTGATACTTCAACCGATTTTCATCAGCTCGGTTCTATTTGCCTATGGAATTAACAACTCATTGGACGAGAATGCGATTGAGTCCATAAGCAGCAATGCAGAAAACCGAAGCTTGGTTCTTACCGACAAAATGACCTCTGCATGGTCAAACCTTGACAAGCTTGAGTTTGATTTGATTAACATACTCGACGATTATATAGCAGATGAAAGGCTTCTGCTTACAGATATCATAGGCAATAACACGGCAGAAACGAAGCTGCTCGGCTTTTTATCCGAGCCGCTCATAAACGCACTTCGGCAAACCACGGCATCAGGTGCATTTATTTATTTCGGGAGTGACATTGTCGATGAAACGGTGAACCTCAACGGGCTTTATTATCAAAGAATTGACTCTCTCGCTCCGGCTTCTCCCGATAACTTAGACTTGGTATTATTAAGAGGTTCGGAAGAAATTGCAAAAACTGCCCGTATCTCTTTACATAGATTTTGGCAGGAGACATTTTCGTTTTCCTCGGAGCATCCCGACAACTGGGCAACCCTCATCAAGCCTTTAACGGCAGCAAGAAATAACAGGTATTTGCCCTCGACCGAGCTCGCATTTTGGAGCAGAGCCTTGTATATAAATCAGGATAATCCCGAAGATATAAACCCCTGCATTACATACACCCGACCCATTATTTACGAGGGCACAGTTGTAGCAATGATAGGCACCGAGGTGCAGCTGAGTTATCTTGAAAGAGACTTGTCGGCAAGTGACTTTATCTTTGATCAATGCGGCTATATGCTGATTAGATACTCAAATGCAGAGTATTATTATGATAAACAGCATGTAGAAAGTGATTTAGTTTTAGTTACGGGAGCACATATCAGACAACTCGTCGGATCTAAGGACGGCATAAGACTTGAAAAGACAAGCAGACCAAATGTCTACAGTATAGATGCAATTGAACCGGTTCAGGTCGTATTGCGTCCCATAAACTTATATAATGCCGACAGTCCGTTTGGTGATGATCAGTGGGCTGTTGCGGCAATCGGCACCGATGTTGCACTATTTTGGATGTCACGAATGTTGACCTTCGGCATTATCTTGAGCTCTGCGGTAGCACTGACAATCGGCACGGTACTGCTTTGGTTTATCATCAGGCGGACAACGAAGCCTCTGATATCCATTGCCGGGCAAATAAAAAAGAACGCCCCATCCAAGCACATCATTGTCAGCAGTACAAGTGCATATGAAGTCTCATTGCTTTGCGACACAATCAACACGATGAAAGACGAACGCGCCGACGCCGAAGCAGAGCTGCGAACCGAACGCGAACGCTATCTTATCGCTTTGGAAAGCGTTGCCGATACGGTAATAGAGTATGATGTTTTCAAAGACAGCTTTATGATGTATTACTTTAAAACGGAAAATGATGCGTCTGTATTATGCTCAAATGTTGTAGAAAAGCTTATCTGGGAGATTAAGAACGGGAACTTCTGTCATGAGGATGACAAGGAAATGATGATTTCGTTTTTCAGAGGTTATACCGTAAAAAATGTTGAAGTCAGAATAAAAGCGGAAATATTCTCTCATATCACGGACGCCGTGCAGGACGATGGATATTACTGGTTCTTCATCAAATCATCCCGTGTCCTTAATAACAATGGCGAAATAGTGAAAATAATAGGCACCGCAAGAGAATTTACCGACAGAAAGCTGAGAGAATTTGCAAATATCGAGCTGTCGCGCAGAGACCCGACCACTAAGCTGTTTAACCATGATTACGGCGTCAGTCTGACAAAAGCGGCAATTGACGATGCGCTGAAAAACAATAAGCAGTTTTCTCTGAGCATAATTTCCATAAATAACTACGACAAAATTGAAGCACATTACGGACGGATTTTTGCGGCTTCCATTTTAATGAAATTGTTTAATGCCTATCCCGTAACGGATAAAAACATAAAAACCCGCCTGTCAAATGACGAAGTGCTTTTGTACATTCATGATGGCGGCAAGGATGAAGCAAAAGCATATGCCAATCAGTTTATTGACGGAGCGTCAAGGCTGTATACAGGTGAAAACTCCGAGCTGTCCTTAAAAATCGGCATAGGAACGGCACTCTCGGAAGATGCGGAAAACTTCGAAACACTTATGCAGTATGCGCTTAAAGCCGCACGTTATGCGGAGCTTAAAAATGAAAACTGTATGGAATTGTACAGCGACTTACCAAAGGGAAAACGCAAAGAGGAAGCCTCTAACCGAAACAGACCGATTAATATCTCCTTTGAGGTCAGAAAAGGCGGCATATCCAACTACACATTTGAGCTGTTTGAAAGCACCGCCGATACGCACAGCGCAGTAAACATGCTCATTGCGGTAATAGGCAGGATATATTCACTCGGGAAAATTATAATCTGTGCATACGATACCGACTTTGGTACGGGGCGTGTTACACATGAGTGGAACCCGGACGGGGTAGCCACGGGAAGCTACACTATAGAGAAAGTTTCAAACGAAAACTGGGCAGAGTTTGAAGCAAAACTTGACGAAGACGGCAGCCTGCTCTACACAGGCGACGATGCGGATAAATACTCCCCGGCACTCAGACAGCTGCTCTACATACCCGAAGATAGGCAGGCAGGCGGCTACTGCTGCGTGATGTACGAAAACGGAATTCCTTTCGGCAGAGTGCTGTTTCATACATCAGGCAACACAAGAGGGTGGGTATACGAGGAGCTCAGAGAGTTATACGAAATTACAAAAATAATTGCGGTTAATCTGAGTAATGAAAAATCAATATCGGCAAGCCGTGCAAAGAGCGAGTTTTTATCACGTATATCCCACGAAATTCGCACACCCATGAACGCAATTATCGGCATGACCAATATCGCAAAAAATTCCGTCAAAGATGCCGAAAGGCTGCATGACTCCCTTGAAAAGATAGAATTTTCCGCAAAACATCTGATGTCGCTGATAAACAATGTGCTTGAAATGTCACGTATCGAAAGCGGAAAAATGGATATTGAAAGCAATTACTTTTCGCTCGATGGTTTCACGCAGGATATCGACATGCTTATGCGTCCGTCTATTGAAGATAACGATATATTCTTTGAAATATCAAATGCCGTCAATGCGCAAATACAACTGCTCGGCGATGAATACAGGCTCAGACAGGTCATTATCAATTTGCTCAGTAACGCAAACAAATTTACCGCTAAGAAAGGTACCATAATTTTTGCGATAAAAGAGCTTGAACAAGACGGTGACACTATAACCCTGCTTTTCTCTGTCAGAGACAATGGCGCGGGCATAGCAATAGAAGACCAGTCAAGCATATTTGAAACCTTTGAGCAGGCGCGCTCCAGCTCGTCCGCACAAAAACAGCTTGGAAGCGGCTTGGGTCTTGCAATCAGTGCAGGTATCGTCTCTGCCATGGGAGGAACAATTCAACTTGAAAGTAAACCCGGCGAGGGGAGCGATTTCTTCTTTACGCTGAAATTCAAAACGGCATTAGGCAAAGCCGTCGTTGCAGAAGACAAACAAGCAGATGTTTACCATAAAAATCTTTTTTCGGGCAAAAACGTACTGCTCGTTGATGACCTTGAGATAAACCTTGAAATAGCAAGGTTCATCTTGGAAGAAGTAGGCTTTAATATTGACACCGCGATGGACGGGCAAAAAGCCGTTGAAATGTTTTTAGCCTCAAATCACGGTTATTATGATATAATAATAATGGACATACAAATGCCGGTTATGGACGGGCTTACCGCAACCCGAAATATCCGCAAAAGCACGAACCGTCCCGACGCCCGAACCGTTCCGATTGTTGCAATGACTGCCAACGCCTTTGACGAGGATCTAAAAGAAGCTATAGAGTCAGGTATGAATGGACATATAACAAAACCTATTGACATAAACAACTTCCATAAGGTTATGCAAGCACTGCTGTTAGACAAAGGAGAAGAAAGTTAATGAAGAATAAAAAGGTTATATTAGGCTCGTTAGCGGTATTAACATTAGCCGTATTAATTGTTGCGGTTTTATTCGTTTTTAATATATTTTCAAACAACAACAAAGACCCTGATATCACAACACCGCCCTCAGGCGGTGGCGTAGATAACACACCCGTAGTGCCGGGATATGACGTGGAGGGTTATGTCTTGCTGGCAGGACTTTCGCAGCCCGACCCGAATGAGCCTGCGCAGTCCCCCAAGCTTCCCGACCGTTCATATTTTCGCCCCACAAGCGGTGAGTTTCGCGATGTGTCAGGCTTAACCGCATGGGATGACAACGCACAAATACTCATAGGCTCTACAGATGCCGCAACAGGAGCTCCGATACTTTTGGACAGCAGCTCGCTTTCATCGGGCAGCTGGCTTTCGGCACAAACTGCAGGTGTTTTCAACGCCGCAGGATTTCAGCTTACTTTCAGCACATCAGGTTATGAAAACATCAGATTTACTGCTCATCAAACAGTATCTGATGATTTTGGCGGCGGGGAGGGAACTGAAATTCCCTTTGAGCTTGCATTTAGCACAAGCGGCGGCGTCAGGTGGACGGCTATCCACGACTCCGCAGTTAATGTACAAAGAAACGGCGGCACTTTTGAAGCAATTAACGAGTGGCCCTCGAGAACATATAACGACTTTTCCTTGCCCGGAGTTATCGGTGACGAAGACGAAGTAATTTTGCGTATTTATCTCAACTCTGTGGCAAATCTTTCAAAAAGCGGCAGCATGTCCATTAACAACATCAGAATTATCGGCGATAAAATCGGCGGTGGAGATAAGGGCGTCGTGCTCATGGAGCTTACGGAAGAAGCATCAAATGCATCTGCGATTTTCTCGGCAACCCCCGAGGATGCCTTTTACGGTGCGACGGTTGGGCTCTCGGACAGCGATTTTCGCCTGACAGGTTGGGACAGGGGTCGCCCGAGATTTATCGGATACACAGGCGAAGTGCAAACTCCCGTTGTATTTGAAAACATTATGACTACAAGAAGCTGGACAGCGGCGCAGGGCGATATAGAAAATGCAACCGCATTTCAAATTCAGCTTAGAACCTCAGGTTATGAAGACATAGTTTTTTCCGCCGCGCAAATATCATCAGTAGGCGGACCTGACATATTTAAGCTCGCCTACAGCTTATGCGGTGAAATATGGGTAGAGGTAGCAGACTCCACCCGCTCCATTTTGCAGTCTTCGGATAAAGGCTTTGAAACCTTGGCTTTATCATACGACAAGTTTTTGCTCCCCGCCGAATTTTCGAGTAGAGAGAGTGTTTTCCTGCGTATATACTTTGACGGAAGCAGCACCGGCGAGAGCACCTCAATCAACAATATTGAGATTTGGGGTCGTCCGCTTGTTTCATATGACGGGTTTTCGGCAAGGATGCTGACAATCCAGCCCGGCAGAACAACCGCGGAGCGTAACATCACATGGCATGACTGGACGATGACAGGTGATGAAGGAAAGGTCATGTATGAACCTGCGGCAACGGCAGCAAACGGCTTCACACAAGCGGCGCAAACAGTTGATGCGGCAAGTGTTGGTGCATATATAAGAAAACTGTCCCATATGGCGACAATCACAGGTTTAGAACCCGACACCGAATATGTTTATGCAGTCTCAAGCGACGGCACCAATTTCAGTGAGCTTTATACATTCAAAACCTCACAGACAGACAGCTTTTCATTCATAGCAATTTCAGACGTACACATGGGCGACCCGTCCGTTTCGCCGTTTGACGACGACTCCGGAAATAACGGAAAGCTCGACGATAAGTACAGACCCGGCGTTACGGTGAAGCAGGGCTGGCAGGACGCCCTCGATGCAATGCTCGCAACCGTTCCCGGTGTTTCATTTTTGGCGCTTATGGGCGATATGGTCGACAGAAACTTATTTGATGCGGACGCCGAAGCAGACCTTCAACCACATCGGATAAAATGGGAAAATTACCTTGCACCAAGGCAGCTGAGCGGCATACCAATCGCTCCCGTAATGGGCAACCATGAAGCAAGGAGCAACATCAGCTTCCGCATACACTATAATCTGCCAAACGAGATTATACCCGCAAAAGACGCACTTCTTCCTACGGCTTCAACGGGAATACAAAATGAAAATGAAAACATGGCGAACTACTGGTATTTATACAACAACGCTTTGTTTGTGGTTATAAACACAACCGCACGCCCGCGCGACGCCAATGAAAACGCAACACAAGACGCCATAATCGAAGGCTTAATCGCTTATTTGGACGATATAATACAAATGGCAAAGGATGCCCATGAGGGTGAATATGACTGGCTGTTTGTGCAGACCCATAAAAGCATAACCGGTATAGGAAAACACAGCGCCGACTTTGACGTTGAGCGTTTCGTACGCATGGGTCTTGAGGCACTTATGGTCAAGCATGCAGTCGATGTAGTCTTTACGGCACACGAACATTCATATACGAGAAGCTTCCCGCTCGCGCGAAACCCCGGACCCGACAACTTCTTACCCGACATTGTGCGCTCTGAGTTTCGCATGAATAATATCTCGTACGATTATACAAACGGCGGCAGCGCAATCAAAAAAGGTGACGGACCCGTAATCTTTTCGCTCAATACAATAAGCGGGCAGAAGTTCTACGCCCCGTACGCCCCCGAGTTTTTTAACAACGTAAACTATCCTTATCTGTATGACGGCACAAGAGGAGCACTGAATATGTCAGTGCCGCCCGGTGATAATATCTTCCTGTCTCCCGATATTGAAACATTCGGACCGAAACTCCCGTGGAGCGTCGCAAACTACCGTCAGGAATATAAACCGATATTTTTAGAGCTGACTGTCACAGCAAGCTCCGTAGTAATAACGGCCTACGAGTTTGCACATGACTTGGAAGGCACCCTTCTCGAAGTCACAGTCGTAGACAATTTGACAATTAGTAAATAAAACTCTTGTGACGTACTGTACCACAGGAAATAGCCGCCATTTCACCGATGTAAGTGCTATTTTAGAGAAAACTACAATCACAAGAGAATAATACTTTTTAAGAGGTGTGGTATGTTAAAACGTATATTTTCAATATTTCTGCTTTCGGTTATGCTTATGACAATATTTGCCTGCACGCAAACGGGAGATACTGACCCGACGCCGACAAACTCGCCAAACGGAAACGGCGGCACACCCGACGACCCCGGTTCGGGAACAAACGGCGGTGATATATCCGTGCCGCACCTGCCACTGCCCGACCCCGTTACATACATGGCGGCGGACGCAGGTATATTCGGCAGCCTTTCGGTTCAAGGTGACGGCTCTGTCGGACGCTTTGAGCAGCGAAATGCCGACGACAAACTTGAATTTACAATAGAAATTGAACAAGAGGGCTTTTATAAGCTTGAGTTTGCAATAAGAACACATTCGGGCTTTAAGGAAAACAACCTTTGGGTAAACGGCAATCCGGCAGGGGCAGTGTCTGCAGACAGCAACAGCTATGACCCTGCGGCAGTTGACCGTGTCTTTTTTGAAGCCGGAACACACACAGTAGCAATCACGGCAAGCTGGGGCTGGATAACAGTGCAATCTCTCACGGTTATAGCCGAAGCACCTCTTGCCGATACGTTTTTTGATGTTCCCGCAACCCTTGTCAATCCGAACGCCGACGAAAATGCACTTCGGCTTATGAGCTTTTTGGCAGACCATTACGGCGAAGTATCGCTCGCAGGTCAGCAAAGTCAGGGCGACTGGAGACGTGACCACGGACTGTTCGGCGGGGAAGCAAAGCTTGTTTATGAGATAACGGGCAAACGTCCCGCAGTCATCGGGCTTGACTTTATCGACTATTCACTATCCCGTGTCGAACGTGGAGCACCCTCAGTCTACGAAACCGCAGCGGCAATCGAAGCATGGGAAAACAACGCAATAGTGACGTTCTGCTGGCACTGGAACGCACCGTCGCCATATATCGACGGCACATGGTGGAGTGCATTTTATACCGAACACTCACAGCGCGGCTTCTTTAAGAAAATCATGGACGGTGACGACCCCGAGGGTTATCAGCTACTCATTGATGATATTGACGCAATATCCGAACAGCTCAAAATCCTGCGTGATGCAGGTGTGCCAATCCTTTGGCGTCCGCTTCATGAAGCGAGCGGCGGCTGGTTTTGGTGGGGAACCGACAGGGAGTCTTATTTGAAGCTTTGGAAAGTTATGTTTGAGCGAATGAACAATCACCATAACCTGACAAACCTGATATGGGTGTGGAACGGGCAGCACAAAGACTGGTATCCCGGTGATGAATACCTCGATATTATCGGCGAGGACGTATATGCAGCAAACCGCGATTATTCGTCGCAATCGGCAAGGTTCTTTGAAGCCGTGGCATATACCGATGCCCCGAAGATGGTCGTTCTCTCTGAAAACGGTGTTGTCTTTGACCCTGCAGTTGCAAAGCGTGACGGAGCAATGTGGGGGTACTGGTGCGTATGGAACGGCGAGTTTGTCAATAACGAAGACCGCACCGAATACTCGAAACTAAAAGAGTTCTACGCAAGCCCATACGCAATGACCCACGAAGACCTCCCTGATTTGAAAACCTATCCAATAAGATAGATGTATACAATGCCTGACGCAAGATGACATTGTATATTTTATATATTTGCCCGTTCTTTTAAGCCCTCTTTAGTAAAGAGGGTGGCGTCCGCAGACGCCGGGTGATTTGTCGTTACTACTCCAAATACTCCCTTATTTTATCAAAATAGTCTAACTTCATAATTTGCTCTATTGAGGACTTTTTCGCAGCCTCAATAGCCAAAATCGCAGTGACATACCCGTCGGGGACTTCTTCAAAACCCTCGTAGAACGTAAAAGCTCTGCGGGTTTTGTGATATATCCCAACCTCAGTTATAACACTGCCCTCAAGATACACAAAAGGCATTGCGTCGGAAAACACATCGCGCCCCGGCATAAACCTCGAGTCAAACCTTAACCCCAAAAGATTAAGCACAGTAGGAAGCATATCGGGTACAAAAGCGGGGGTGGAGACTACCTTAGGCTCCATTCCCTTTACATATATGATGCCCGCACTCTCGTGAAGCGTAGAGCCGGAGTCCAAACGCTTACCCGCAAGCTCATTTGTTTTGCTCATTTCAAGCCCGTACGGATAATGGTCGGATGTAATGACAATCAAGGTGCGCTCGGCAATACCCGCTTCTTCAAGCCGCTCAAGCAAATATTCCAAAGCATACTCAAGCTCCATTTGCGTCGCGAGATATGCCAGCACCTCTCTTGAATAGTCCAAATGAGATACCACATCTCGATGCTTTGCAGCCATCGGAGTGCCGAAGCCGTATGGCGAGTGCCCTGCGACGGTCATGTAATGTACATAAAACCGTTCCATATCAATGTATTCATCAACAGTGCGCTCCATTAAGTGTACATCACTCGGGCTCCAGCCATATACATCAGTGTTCAGCCCGCCGCCATGTGCCTTAAATATGTAACCAAGTCGCGGAAACAAAATATTACGGTCATAATATGTATATGAACCGTTGTGATACGCCAAGGGTTGAATTCCGATATCGTGAAAACGCGAAGCGAAAATAAACGGCAGGTAGTTTCGTGCGGAACTGGTGCACCAGCCGCCGGTGCCTCTCGGTGAAAAGCCCGTCACGAGTGCAAATTCACCGCCGATTGTCCCCGCACCGTATATGCTGTAAAAATCCTCAAAATACACGCCATCATGCTGCATTTTGTAGAGGGTCGGCGTCAGCTCGGGGTCAATGACCCACTTGGTGAATGCCTCCGCACTGATTGTGATTAAATTATACCCCTCAAAAATACCTGTCATCTCGTTTTGTGCACTCGGAGGAATTGACGAAAAATACTCATGGAGCTGCAAAAGCCCCCTATTATTTGCATCACGCTCCTTTAGAGCATCGAAATCAATATCGAAGCTGTTAAATTTACCCTCCCACGGAGGAGGTGGCGGCGGAGTTGCCTCAGGCTTGCCGCTTGTGTCGCTTAACTCAGGCGTTGGGGCAGGGGTTGTAGGCGGGGGAGGGGTGAGCATTATTACAGGAAGCTCCGGAATATCGTCGAGCACAGAAGACAGCTCGGATGCGACAACATATGATAATAAATCAATTTCCATGGTGGTAAACAAACCCACCTCACTCACAGAAGAAATCCGCATTGCATCGCTCTGCCCGAGACTGACGGCAAGCGGCGAGTGAAAATCAGCAGCGACGGGGATGAGTATCGAATAACGCACAGTGCACAGCAAAACAATCGGAATAACGGCATATTTTACAGGCAAACGTGTCGTTACGGTCAGGCGACGACGTGAATACATCGGCAAATTTGACACTGCAGGGAAGCGGCGGAAAAAATACAGGGTAGCCAAAGCAAAGCTTGGCAGCAGTAATAAAATAACACCAATTATGTTCTCTTTTATGGTGGCGATAATAATATCGTTAAAATGATAAAACGCGTCACCCGCAACGCTCATCTTACCGACAGTATAAAACTCATGGAAGACCTTGTTATATATAAGCTGAGAAGCCGTCAGAAGCGAAACAAAGGTGACAGCCGTTTGTGAAAGGATAAAAGCCGCAAGCTTCGGCAAGCAAAGGGTTATCAAGGTGAAAATCACCGTACCGAGCAAAATAAACAAAACCGCACGCAAAAAGCCGACACCGACAGTACCCGTGAGCAACTGGAAGACAAGCTCCGTGTACAGGAACAAACCCAAAAACAGGGCAAAGCGCGTGAGCGCCGGAGCTGCCAAAGGGTTTTGCAGTATTCTTTTGAGAACTTCGGTTTTCATAAGTACACTGTGACAGTAAACATACGCATTGTCAAGGTAAAAAAATAATTTTTAGCTGCTGTTATTTTGATGTGTGTTTGCTGTCAATATGATGTTTGCTGCATGATACAGTATTTCGACATAAGCAAAAATGGGAACATAATTCTTATGAGAAAAATGCAAAAGGGGGCTTTAGGCTTAGAATATGAAGTCAAATCTTAAAAAGGGATTATCCCTAAAAATGGCAGTATCATGTGCAGTATTAATAATTGTTATTTTGATTGGTTCTCTTATGACTATATTCAGCTATATAGTCAAACGTAATTTGATTGTAACAGGCTACGGTGAGCAGGTAAGACGACTGGCGCAAACCGTATCAAGTGCGATTGATCCCGACCGTTTCGCCCAAACTGCCGAAGCAGGAGCACCTGCGGGCGAATACTGGCAAGATGTGAAAGACTTGCTCGACAGGATACTCAATGAAACGGGAGTAATGTTCATCTACACAGTGTTATACGGCCCCGAAGATGAGATTACATATTTTGCAACCGGTGATATATACGGTAATGATGAATGGGTCGTTGAGTTTCTCAGTTTGGATACGGACATCGAGTGGTATCCGCAGGAGCTTTTTGAAGCAATGTATACGGGCGAGGTTACAAACAGCGGTATTTACGATGCTGACGAATTTGGCATTTTGATAGGCGGTTTTGCGCCGATAATTAATTCCGACGGCAGAGTTGTCGGTGTTGCGAGTGTGGAAATCAACGTAGATGATGTGGTTGATACAATTAACACAAGTATATTAACCATGTCTGTATTTGCTGTAATTATTATTGTTGTTTTCTTTGCTTTGGCAATGGTTGTTGCAAATAAAGGACTTATCAGACCCGTTAATGAAATAACCGGGTCAATGTCAAAAATCAGTGACGGAGATTTCAGCTTTACTCCCCCAAAAAGCTCAATACGCGAAATCAACATACTATCAGAGTCCTTTGGCAATATGATACGAAGACTTTCTACGGTTATTGAAAAAATCCAAAAGAGAAATCAGGATATAATTGAAGGAAATCTGACAAAAAGCGATGACGGCTTTACGGCAAAGGGTGACTACCAGAAAATACTTGACGGTGCAGATGCAATTGCCGAGAGCATGTCAAAACATGTGGATGAATTGGCGAAACAGTTGCATATAGTAAACGAAAGTATCAGATACGCAAGCAAAATCCAAATGAACCTTATTCCCGATGATAACAAACTAAAAGAAGCATTTTCGGACTATTCGGTTATATGGAAGCCGCGCGATGTGGTGGGCGGTGATATTTACTGGGCGAAGAACTTCGACGACGGCACCGTTATGTGCGTTTGTGACTGTACAGGTCACGGAACGCCCGGTGCGCTGCTCACAATGCTCGTTGTAAGTGCGTTTGAGTCGACGGTTGTAAACGATAAACATAACGACCCCGCAGAAATCATCTATATGCTCGACAAAAAGATTTCATCCGCACTTAATGTCAGAAACGACAACGAGTTCAGTGCGGACATTAACGACGGTTGCGACCTTGCCGTATTATTTGTCTCAAAGGACGGCAACATCACGTTGGCGGCAGGTAATATGAGCGTATTTGCATCCGACGGCAAAGAGGTCACGCGCTATAAAGGTCAAAAAATGTATGTAGGTGAGGGTAAAATAGAAAGCAAAGACAGTATTGAAACGATGCACATACCCTACAACCCAAACAATAAGTTTTATATCGCCTCTGACGGCTTATATGACCAAATCGGCGGGACAGAGCAAGTGCCGTACGGATATGAAGAGTTTGAAAAAATCATACTGGAAAAACACAATGCTGACCAAAAATCTATATCGGATGAAATATGGCAGTCCTTTGAAACATACAGAGACAATAACGCAAGGCGCGACGATTTTGAACTTATAACATTCAAACCAAAAAATGAAAAGGAGGACGATAAGAATGTTTGATGTAATGGAATACCATAAAAAACTCAGAGAAAGCAATATCACGCTTGTCTACAGCGGGCCGCTGTGGGCAGAGGGTATCGGCGGCTTTGCCACTACCTTAAAAAAACGGCTGGAGTTCGACAACCTGCCGCTCGAAACCGCACAGGAGGTATTTTCTGTATTTGTCGAGCAGATGAATAATATGCTTATGTATTCGGCAGAAAGAGAATATTTTGCCGCAGATGAAATGCACTCCGAAGCTCCGAAAGGAACATTTATCATGGGAGTGCGAGGAAGTCAGTATTTTATACAAACAGGAAATATGGTAGCTGATAAGACTGTTAATTTTTTGAAAGAAAAAATCGACTACCTCAATACCCTCGACAGAAAAGAACTCAGACAGTACTACAAGCAGCAACGACTGGAAAACGACAATCCCGACAGCAAAGGCGCGGGTCTTGGTTTTATTGAAATCGCACGGCGCGTAAGCTCAAAGATAGAATATACGTTTACTCCTTATGAAGACGGGTATACGTTCTTTACTCTTTTTGCAACAATAGGAGGTGAAGAATAATGGGATATAAATTGGAACGTGAAAAGACCGAACTGACACCGTATGTCTTAATTGACGAAGAGAGCGGGCTAATGAAATTTGAGGGTGAGAGCTATCACGAAAACATCTTTGAGTTTTTCAAGGAAATCAGAGAATGGCTCACCGAATACCTTAAAACCGATTTTGATGCGTTCACTTTTGACTGTGAACTAAAATATTTCAACAGTTCAACCGTCAAGGTGCTGCTGGGTATGCTTCTCGAAATGGATAGCTGCGATAATTGCGATAAAATAACCGTTAATTGGATTACCACGAAAAACAATCGCATTATTATTGAATGTGGCGAGGACTTTGAAGAAGACGTCGAAAACCTGACCTTTAACCTCATCGCAAATTAACATAAACAAGGGGAAGTACACAGTGGATGGTATGTATGAACGAGAACAGAAAACACTCGACGATGCACTTGCGCATCTGAAAGATGTTCGCTCAGGCGCTCCCGTTTGTGCCGAGTTGTTTGAAACGGTTGTCAGTGAATATAAACTGCTGCTCCGACATCAGCAAAAGCTTATCAAAATTACTGACAAAGCCTCTACAAACATGATTACCGGTCAGAAAGAACAAATAAACGAACTAAAAAACATAGTGCATTATGACGTGCTGACAGGTATATACAACAGGCGTTACATGGAAGAAAACTTAAGGCGGGTAATAAAATTAGTTTCCCGTTCAGGGGGCGTATTAAGTGTGCTGATGCTCGATATTGACTATTTCAAAAAATACAACGACACATATGGTCACAGTCAGGGAGACACATGCCTGCGAAGTGTTGCGGAAGCTATTACGGACTCACTATCGAGGGCGGAAGATTTTGCTGCACGCTACGGCGGCGAAGAGTTTGCAGTGGTTTTGCCGCATGCAGATGCAAAAGGTGCAAAGATGATTGCGGAAAAAATCATCGCAAACATAAACGCACTAAATATCCCTCACAAAAAGAGCGAAGCAGCAAAGCATGTAACCGTTTCTATCGGGCTTACAACAGGCAATGTACTGCACGGGCAAAGCTACGAGAGCTACTTAAAACGTGCCGACGAAGCATTATATATGTCCAAAAACAACGGACGCAACCAATACACATACATCGACTTTGTTTAAGGAAAGAGTGGAGATGATAACTGCTTGAGCGATATAATCGATATTTTTCATGATGAACAAACTATACATGATGAAGCTCTGTTGCATTTGTTACAACTTCCTGAAGGGGAGGTGATTGAAAGATCCCGGCATGAAAACCTCATTAAACAATATGGCAGAGTAATCAAGCAACTGCGCAAGCTCACAAAGATGTCAGACCGCCTGACTGTGGGCTTAAACGAGTCCAAAAAAATGGCGGAAGAGGCGACACAAGCAAAGAGCAAGTTTCTGGCAACAATGAGCCATGAAATACGCACGCCGATGAACGCGATTATAGGGATATCCGATATTGAGCTTGAAAACGATACACATTCGCCGGAAGTTCTCGACTCCTTTGACAGGATAAACAACTCGGGTAAAGCCTTGCTTGGTATCATCAACGATATATTGGACCTGTCTAAGGTTGAAACAGGGAAGCTCGAGCTATTACCTGTCGAATACGAAATAGCAAGTCTTATAAATGATACAGCGCGCCTGAACATCATGCGCATCGGGCAAAAACCGATAGAATTCGTAATTAAAGTCGCCGAAACACTGCCGTTAAAGCTCTTTGGCGATGATTTGCGGATAAAACAAATCCTAAATAATATGCTCTCAAACTCCATTAAATACACAGACGAGGGGACTGTGACATTTGGAATAGACTCCGAGCCATGTGAAGACGGAATTCATCTCATCTTGACAATCGCAGATACAGGGCAGGGCATGACAAAAGAACAGCTCGCAACACTTTATGATGAATATGCAATGTTCAATCAAGAAACAAACCGTAAAATAGAAGGTACGGGTCTCGGCATGAGCATCACAAAAAACCTTGTCGAGATGATGAACGGCAAAATGGAAGCACAAAGCGAGCCCGGCGTCGGCACAACTTTTACGGTATACCTGCTCCAACAAACAACAGGCATTGAGGTGCTTGGAAAAGAACTTGCACAGAGTCTCGGCAGCTTAGAATTCACAAGTAAAATGAACAGAGCCAAACTTGTGCGTGAGTATATGCCGTACGGTAGTGTTCTGATTGTTGATGATGTGGATGCCAACTTATTCGTCGCTAAGGGACTTATGAAGCCGTATGGTTTTGAAATAGACACGGCAGCAAGCGGATATGAAGTGCTTGACAAAACCCGTGCCGGAAAAATATATGATGTCATTTTTATGGACCACATGATGCCCGGAATGGATGGTGTTGAAACAACAAAAATACTGCGTGAGGAAAGCTACGACAGCCCTGTAGTGGCACTCACGGCAAACGCCATAGCAGGTATGAAAGATTTTTTCATAGAAAACGGTTTTAACGATTTTGTTTCAAAACCCATTGATTTAAGGCAACTCAATGATGTGCTTAATACTTTTATTCGTGATAAACAGACACCGCAGGTGCTAAAAGATGCAAAACGCCAAAAGGAAGAAAGAGATACTAAGACCACACAAGATGAAAGCTGCCCGTGGGTAAATAAGTTAAAGGAAATTCCTAATCTTGATGTTGGTGCTGCACTTGCTGCAATGAATGACATGGAAGATATGTACATTGACACAGTCAAGCTCACTGTGCGGCTTTTACCTGAAAGAATAGAAAAAATGGACAGATATATCGTGTCCGACATAAAGTCTTTTGCCGTTGAGGTGCATGGTCTTAAAAGTGTCCTCAAAAACATCGGGTCATCGGCACTTGGCAGTATGGCAGCAGGTCTTGAGCGCGCTGCAACAGAAAACGACATAGGAATATGTAACGAAGGCTATCCGCTTTTCAAAGAGGGATTAACCGAACTGGAAGCTTATTTGAATGAAGCTTTGAAGCCCGAAGCAAATGCGGGCAGCTGCGAGGCAGACACGGGGAATTTTGCCGAAGCAATACTTTCGAAAATTGACGAAATCAAAGACGCCGCGGAGTTGTACGACCGCGACCGTGGTTTGGAACTTATTTCGCCGTATGCAGGCACAAAACTTGACGGCGAAACAGAAAAACTGCTCCAAAGCATAATTTTTGCGTTTGAAGCCTTTGATTGCGAGGAAGCTCTAAACAATATAATGAAATTAGAGGTGCTACTAAAATGAAAAAGAGAAACACAACAGAAAGCAAGTTCCCGCTTGTAAATGTTCTATTCTATATATCTTCAACAACTTTGTTGATTGTAGCTGTGATATTTGCTGTTTTAATAAATGATATTGAAAGAGAAAAGCTCAAAAGTATTCAAACCCACTTACGGGTTGCAGCTCAGTACGCTGCGACTTATGTCACTGTAGATGAACTTGACCTCTTCCATACAGCAGAAGATATGCAAAGACCCGAGTGGGATGAGATACGTGCAAGATTACAAGACTTTGCCGATGAAACAGGGGTGCTCTACGTTTATTATTGGCGCTACACCGGAGACGGTCAAATTCAATATATTATCGATAACGACGAAGATGAAGAGGAAATGGTAACACCTGAGTGGATTTTTTCTCTTGAAGAAGACCCGTCTACTGCCGAAGCAGTTGAAAAAATTCAAGCAGGGGAAAGTTGGGTTACAGAAATAGGTGTTTATACCACGACTTATGACGACCTTCTTTCCGCAGCGGTTCCTGTATTTAACGAGGATGGTACGGTTTACTGCGCGGCAGGCGTTGACATAAGCGACGAAATTCTTATTTCCATGCGAACCAATAGTATGATTATGAGGTTTGCGTTAATAATCACATTACTTACATCGATTACTTCAGGATTTTTCGCTATGCGCTCATATAACAAGAAAAAAGTATTAGCCGAAGAAACGTCAAAAATTTTAGCGCAGCAACTGAAAACCATCAACGAAGGCATCAGATATGCAAGTAAAATCCAAACGAGCATTATCCCCGATGAAGAAAAGCTCGGGAAGGCATTTTCGGATTATTCAATAATATGGAAACCGCGTGACATAGTAGGTGGAGATATATACTGGGCAAAAAACTTTGATGACGGTACGGTTCTTTGTGTATGCGACTGTACAGGTCATGGAACACCGGGAGCACTTTTAACTATGCTTGTTGTGAGTGCATTTGAGTCTACAATTACAAAAGAAAGTCACACAAACACAGCAGAAATTTTATATATGCTCGACAAACGGATAGCTTCCGTATTAAACGTAAAAAGCAATACAGAAGAATATACAGACATCAATGACGGTTGTGACTTGGCAGTGCTTTTTATCGCAAATGACGGAAGTGTTACATTCTCTTCAGGGAACACAAATATATTCGTAAGCGACGGCAAAGAAATTACACGCCACAGAGGGCAGAAAATATACGTTGGTGAAGGGAAAATCAAAAGCAAGGATAACGTTAAAACCACGTTTATAGAAGCCAATCCTGCAAACAAATTTTACATTGCTTCAGACGGTTTGTATGACCAAATCGGCGGCTATGACAAAATACCTTACGGGTATGACGAGTTTGAAAAGCTTATCCTTGAAAACCACAGTAAAGAGCACAATGTAATATCAGATACAATATGGCAATCTTTTGAAAGCTACAGAGGCGATAACGCAAGGCGTGACGACTTTGAACTAATAACTTTTACACCAAAACTAAGAAAAGAGGAGAAAGCATAAATGGAAGATAGGGTTATCAGTTTTTATCATCGAATTCCCGGATTATGGGTGGAAAATACAGTAAAGGGTGAAGAAATTATCCCTGCTATCAACAAGTTTATCGACACAGTGCCGCAGCTGACGGAAACTATCGAAGAAACATTTTCGAATTTCGAAACACAAGAAATCATTTTCAACGACGCAATGGAAACGATGCTTACACTCCTTACGAATGTATATGCAAAAGGGCTTGAGTCTGACGCGCAGAGGATTATAGATTGTGTGTCGGACAAAAGTAAATTACCGCTTGTAGGTAAAATGCTCAAACCTTTTATAACGGATGTCCTTTCATTGTCTGTCAGAATGCAAAAAGCTCAAAACGCAGGAGGGGTTGCAAGTGAAGGTGCCAGCCCACTTGAAATCCACGCCGATATGGCAAGAAACATACTGACTGTCTGCAACTTTTTAGATGACGATAATAACAAAAAAGCCCGTGCCATGCTTGAGAAAATGGCAGAGCAAAACCCTGAAGAAGCGGCATTTTTTAAGCTTATAAATCTGCTTGTAGCAAAAAAGTTTGCGGAAGCAAAAAATACGGCAGCTGAACTGAGATTAAAATATATTGAAGAAATAGACAAGCTTGCAGGGACAAACATGTCAAAGAAAATCTTGGCAGTAGACGATATGCCGGAAATTTTATCGTTTGTCAACAGTGCACTCAAAAACCACTATAAGATAATCGCCGTTCCGAGTGGAAAAGCAGCGCTGAACGTTATGAAATCGCAAAAGCCCGACCTGTTTTTGCTCGACATTGATATGCCCGAAATGGATGGATTTGAACTGCTCAGACTAATACGCAGCAGCGCCGAATACGCAAAAACACCGGTGGTGTTCCTGACGGGCAATTCCTCACGTGACCATGTTACCGCAGCAATGCTTGAGGGATGTAATGACTTTATCGTAAAACCGACAACATATGAATACCTGCGAACCACAGTTGGTAAATATATAAAATAGAAGCAATGTCATCTTGCGTCAGGCATTATAACTAATTTTCTCTTCGCTATTAAAAAAACATCGTGTTCTTAATAGCTTCACTCGGCATCCATGCCTCGTTCTTCGAAAATCAGTTACAAAGCCTGACCGTGACATTGTTTTTATTTATGATATAATACCACCATGAAAACATTATTTCAAAACGGAACTGTTATTAATGCAAGTGGTCGCCAAAAAGCTGACCTGTTGGTATCAGACGGAAAAATAACCCAAATAGGGCAGGGCATTGAGGCAACCGCAGACATGCAGGTCATCGACTGCACAGATTTGCTCGTGCTGCCGGGAGCTGTTGATGCACATACGCATTTTGAAACACAAATACTTGTCGGCACTGACAATGTGCCGTATAAATCTGCCGATGATTTTCATGCAGGCACACGCGCGGCGGCATGCGGAGGCGTTACAACAGTTATAGACTTCGTGACACCACTCAAAGGTGAGAGCTTAACAGCCGCGCTCGACAAACGCAAAGCCGAAGCGGCAAAAGCATGTATTGATTACAGCCTGCACATGTGCCTGACAGAAATAAACGACGACAGGCTTGGGGAAATGCGAGCCGTAGTGGACGCAGGCGTCAGCAGCTTCAAGGTTTTTATGACCTATGCAATCAGACTGACCGATGACGAGTTCTTACGGGCACTGAGACGAAGCAAAGAACTCGGCACCGTTATAATGGTACATGCCGAAGCCCATGACGAGCTTGAAAAAAACCGCGCGGACTTTATTGCACAGGGACTAACAGACCCGTGGTACCATTACCTCAGCCGCCCCGAAAGCGTTGAAACCAAAGGTGTAGAGCGGGCAATAGAGCTTGCCGCCATCGCCGATGCACCACTTTATATTGTGCACCTTGCTTGTGAGGGTGGGCTGAGAGCAGTTGAAAAAGCAAAAAAAGCAGGGCAAATCATCTACGCAGAAACATGCCCGCAATATCTTCATTTTACAAGTGACGTCTATAAACGCCCTGATGCCGCAAACTTTGTATGCTCACCGCCGATAAAAGGTGAAAAAAGCAGGGAAGCCTTGTGGCAAGGCATAAAAAACGGCAGCATCGACACGATTGCCACCGACCACTGCCCGTTTAATCTCGCAGAGAAAGCCTTAGGCAAAGACGACTTTACCAAAATCCCCAACGGCGTTATGGGAACAGAAAATTTTTACCCGTATATGCTCAGTGAGGCGAATAAAGGACGCATTTCATATGAACGTGTCGTAGAGCTTTGCTCGGAAAAGCCTGCCGAAATATTTAAGCTCTCGCCAAACAAAGGCAGTTTAACTCTCGGCGCCGATGCCGACATTGTTATATACGACCCGAGCAAAGAGTTTGTTATCTCGCAGGAAAACACGCACAGCGCCTGCGACTATACAATATGGGAGGGCGTCGCACTCAAAGGCTATCCCATACAAACATACAGCAAAGGAAAGCTTGTGACAGGGGGACGGGGGTTTGTCATATAATTCTTGTATACGCTCAGAATTTGTAATATAATTTGTGATTAATAAAAGCAAAATCGGGGGAGTTTTAGAGTGAACATAAGAAGACGAATACTTATTCCAATGATTACACTGACAATTGTATGCTGCCTTGCGGTGCTTGTATCGTCAGTTTTACTCTTTAACAATGAACTGAACCACTCCATGCGCGATAAAATCGACGTAGCGGTTAATGTTGTTGAGCAGGAACTCAACTACCTGCGTGGAAAAGCGTTTCTTGCGGCATTTACAATGTCGACAAATCATGATTTGATAGACGCCCTCAAATCAGAGGACCGTGAACGAACAGCAGAAACGGCACTTATGCTCAAAGACTTGGCCTTGGTTGACTATTGTGTAATAACGGACAAGGACGGTATCGTTTTAACCAGAACACACGACCCCGATAACTACGGTGACAGCAATGCCGCATTGCCTCATATGGCAGCTGCGCTCTCGGGACGGGTTGACACATTCATCATGCAGGGAATTACAATCCCGCTTGCTGCTTCGGCAGGCGCTCCCGTTTATGACGAAAACGGGAACCTCATAGGGGCGGTATCCTTGGGATTTATACTGAGCAGTCAGGACTTTGTATACAAACTGCGGGATTTGACCGGCTGCGAAATAACCTTTTTCAGAGGTGACGAGCGTGTTGCCTCAACGGTATTAAATGAAGACGGTGATTATGCACTCGGGACAAAAATCGCGGCGCATATAAGCGAAGCGGTGCTCTCGGGCGAAACATTCTTAGGAAATATCCCGCTTTTCGGCGAAAATATACTCGCATACTATGCACCCTTGTTTGGAGTTAATGACGTTGTTGTGGGTATAATGAGTGTAGGCTATTTTACCGCAGAGGATACGGCAAAAGTATTCTCTTTCATTCTCAACGGTGCAATGATAACCTTAGGTGTGCTTGTGGCATGTATTTTGCTCGCAATATTTATATCCGAAGCAATAAAACAACGTTTCGAAAGCACAATGACCAGACTTCAAGAACGCGAGGCGGAGCTTTCCGCCGCAAATGAGCAGATAAATCAGCAAAACACCCAAATGATTGAAGCAAACAAACGCATGTCAGTGATGATTGATGCAACGCCGCTTTGTATACAGATATGGGATAAAAACCTCAACACCGTCGGTTGTAACGAAGCTGCCGTCAAGCTCTACGGTTTCAAGGACAAGCAGGAGTATGTGGAAAAATTCATTACAACATGCTCGCCCGAATATCAGCCCGACGGACAGCGAAGTGACGAAAAAGCAGCAGAGCTTGTTCATAAGGCATTTGACGAGGGTTACTGTATTTTTGAATGGATGCATCAAATTCCAAATGGAAATATACCGCTGCCTGCTGAGGTTACACTTGTCAGAGTTGCGCTTGACAGCGATGACTATGTCATAGGTTATACAAGAGATTTAAGGGAGCAAAAAGCATACCTCGCCGAGCTTGAAAAGACGCAGCAGGAGCGTTTTGCCCGTGAAACAGCAGAAGCGGCAAGCAAAACAAAATCAATTTTCCTTGCAAACATGAGCCATGAAATCAGAACCCCGATGAACAGCATTATCGGCTTTTCTGAACTTGCCCAATATGGCGATATACCGCTAAAAACAAGGGAATATCTTTACAACATACAAGAAAGTGCACAGTGGCTGCTCAAAATAATCAACGATATTCTTGATATATCCAAGATTGAGTCCGGTAAAATAGAACTCGAAAAAACCCCGTTTGATTTGCCGGATATTTTTTCGCATTGCCAATCCGTTTTTATCCCGAAAACAGAAGAAAAAGGCATCATGCTCTACTGCTATGCCGAGCCGTCTGTCGGCAAAAAACTGCTCGGCGACCCGATACGTCTGCGGCAGGTTATAACGAATTTGCTATCAAATGCCGTCAAATTTACAAATGTAGGCACGGTCAAGCTGATTGCGTCTTTGGTAAATAAAGACGATGAGCATGTCACAATCAATTTTGAAGTCAAAGACAGCGGTATCGGCATGTCATCCGAGCAAATTGAGAGAGTTTTTGAGCCGTTTAAGCAAGCGGACGAGAGCATTACCCGCAAATTCGGCGGCACGGGGCTTGGGCTGACCATTACAAAAAACATCATCGAGCTTATGGGCGGAACTCTTATCGTAGAAAGTGTTCCGGGAATAGGCAGCAGGTTCAGCTTTGAAATAACATTTGAACTCATTGACGACACCTCGGACGCATTATCCGAAAAAATCGTCATAAACAGCTTTGAAAAGCCAAACTTCAAAGGTGAAGTGCTCGTATGCGAGGATAACAATCTCAACCAGCAGGTCATTTGCGACCACTTGATGAGAGTCGGACTGAAAGCCTTTGTGGCACACAACGGCAAGGAGGGCGTCGATTTTGTCGCACAGCGGATAAAAGACAAGAAAGAGCCGTTCTCCCTCATATTTATGGATATCCACATGCCGGTAATGGACGGCTTGGAAGCTTCGATGAAAATTACGGAAATGGGAGTGAAAACACCTATCGTAGCTTTGACCGCAAATATAATGTCAAATGACGTTGAGCATTACAAAAGAAACGGTATGTCCGACACACTCGGCAAACCCTTTACTGCCAACGACTTGTGGCGGTGCCTCGTAAAGTTTATTCCCGTGGACAGCTACTCAACCATAGATAAAAGCAAGCAGGTTGAAGAAGAAAATAAGACAAAGCAAAAGCTGAAAATAAACTTCCTCAAAAGCAATAAGACCTCATATGACGACCTGATTGATGCAATAAACTCGGGAGACACAAAAACAGCTCACAGATTAGCACACACACTAAAAAGTAACGCCGCACAGATAGGAGCGGAGCGCCTTGTGGAAGCCGCAGCCGCAGCAGAAAAAGCACTCAATAATCAGGAGCATGTATCTGATGAACTGAAAAACATGATAAAAAAAGAGCTTGAGAAAACCTATCGTGAATTAGCTCCGCTTTTGACCACTGAAAAACGCACAAAAAAGCCGAAAGTTACCGACAAAAAGAAAATACAAAATCTGTTTGACGAATTAGAGCCGCTCCTGCGGGAAAACAGCACAAAATGTTCCAAGTATGCAGACGAATTAAAAGCCATAGAGGGCACAGCGCAGCTTGTTAATCATATAGAAGAGTACAGCTTTGACCTTGCCTTGGAAGAGCTTGAGAAACTAAAAAAGGAAGCGGGTGGCGGTGAATGAATAAAACCGAAAAACACAAAATTTTAGTTATTGATGATGAAAAATCCAACATCATTGAGCTGACCGATATTCTTGAGGAAAGCTACGATGTGCTTGCTGTCAGAGACAGCCTAAAAGCGCAGGAAATAGCCGAAAGACAGTTGCCCGACATTATTTTGCTTGATGTAATCATGCCCGAAATGGACGGCTACGAAGTTATTGAGGCACTCAAAAAAAGCCCGAAAACCCGTGACATTCCCGTTATTTTCATCACAGGGCTCGACAGCATTGACGCCGAAGAAAAAGGGCTCGGGCTCGGTGCTGCGGACTACATCACCAAGCCGTTTCACACTGCGATTGTGAGAATGAGGATAAACAACCAAATCAAAATCTTAGAGAGCGACATAATCAAAAAGCATGAGCAAATGGTCAGCAACACACTAAGCTCCATGGAAAGCATACTAAACAGCATCGACGCGTCGATATATGCGACAATACCGGAGACAGGGGAGATACTTTTTCTCAACACCTACATGAAAAAAAGCTTTGGAATTGAGGGCGACGAGGCTATCGGAAAGTATTGCTATAAGGTGTTTCGCCACGGTTTTGAAAAAATGTGCAAGTTTTGCCCGTGTTATGAACTCAACGAAAATCCGGACAAAGTTGTCGTGTGGGATGAGTATATTACGGAAATGGATATTCATGTGCGTCATTCGGACTGTTACATCAAATGGTATGACGGGCGGACGGTTCATCTGCAGCACGCGGTTGATATTACCGAGCTTGTTAAAACGAATGAAAGAGCACAGGCTGCAAGCCGTGCAAAGAGCGAGTTTCTTGCAAACATGAGCCATGAAATCCGCACACCTCTCAATGCAATTGTCGGAATGACCACTATCGGAAAAAGAGAAAAGGACGCAGAACGAAAGAACTACTCGTTTTCTAAGATTGATGAAGCTTCCACACACTTGCTTGGAATTGTTAATGACATACTTGATTTGGCAAAAATCGAAGCGAGCAAGTTGGTGCTCTTGCAGGTTGAGTTTGATTTCAGGGAAATGATAAACAAAGTCCTTGCAATGGCACATGTCGGCTCGGACGAAAGAAACCAGACCATTGATGTGAGCATAGATGAAAAAATTCCCGCAACCATAATAGGAGATGACCAGCGGCTCTCGCAGGTAGTGGCAAATCTGCTGTCAAATGCGGTGAAATTTACCAACAACAACGGGAAAATCAAGCTTGATGTGCAGCTTTCCGGAAAAACCGACGACTACTGCGAATTGCGTGTCGACGTTACAGACAACGGAATTGGCATATCCCCCGAAAGCTTGGAAAAGCTATTTGGTGCTTTTGAACAGGTGGAAACAGGAACTACCCGTTCATACAGAGGCACAGGGCTCGGGCTTGCTATATCCAAGCAGATTGTTGAAGCAATGAACGGTAGAATATGGGCGCAGTCGCAGCTCGAAAAAGGCTCGACATTTTCGTTTACGGTACGTGTGCTGCAGGGAACAGGCAGTGTCGAGGCAGTTTCAGAAAATGACGCTGCCGCAAGTGATAAGGACAATGTTGAGACGGAAAGTGACCTGTTTACAGGAAAGCTCATGCTTGCAGTCGAAGATATGGCAAGCAACCGCTATGTGCTGACAACGCTTTTGGAAAACAGCGGTCTGAATATCGACTGTGCAGTCAACGGCAAGGAAGCGCTCGATATGTTCGCCGCAGACCCCGACAAGTACGACATTATCTTTATGGATGTGCGTATGCCGATAATGAACGGATATGAAGCGACGGAATGTATTCGGGCACTTGACATTGCAAAAGCAAAGAAAATTCCGATTATTGCACTGACGGCAAATGTGTTCAGCGATGACATTGAAAAATGCCTAAAAGCGGGCATGAACGGGCACATCGGCAAACCAATGGACGTAGGCAAAGTCATCGAAGTGCTCAAGAAGTATTTAACGCACTGAGGATAGAGTGTGCTATAATGGATTTTAGATTAAATAAGGGGGTTCTTTTTTATGAGCAAAGAGCTTAAAGAGTTAGTATCAAAAATGACACTTGAAGAAAAAGCAGGGCTTTGCAGCGGACTTAATTTCTGGGAAACCAAACCCGTGGAGCGGCTCGGAATACCCAAAATAATGATGACCGACGGCCCTCACGGACTGCGAAAAGTGGCGACGGGACCTTCGACAGGCGACAGACCAAGCAGAGAAGCTACGTGCTATCCGCCTGCGGTGCTCAGTGCCTGCTCATTTGACCGTGATTTGCTTAAAGAACTCGGCGCGGCAATCGGCGATGAAGCAGAGGTTGAAAACGTCCGTATTGTGCTCGGACCGGGGGTGAATATAAAGCGCTCACCGCTTTGCGGCAGAAACTTTGAATATTTCTCGGAAGACCCGTACCTTGCAGGAGAAATGGCATCGTCATTTATCGACGGTGTGCAAAGCAAAGGCATAGGCACGAGCCTTAAGCATTACGCGGCAAACAATCAGGAGACAAGACGCTGGTCGAGCGACTCGCAGATTGACGAGCGAACCCTGCGTGAAATATACCTGCCGGCATTTCGCAAGGCAGTGGAAGAGTCGCAACCTGCAACGGTTATGTGTGCATATAACAGACTAAATGGCGAGTACGCGTCTGAGAGTGCCCGTTTGCTGACGGAAATACTTCGCAATGAATGGGGTTTTGAAGGCATAGTAGTCAGTGACTGGGGCGCAGTCAACGAGCGCGTCAAGGGGCTGATTGCAGGGCTTGAACTTGAAATGCCCGGCGTTGCAGAGCCGTCTAACGATGAATATATCGCCGCAGCGGTACGCTCGGGCGAAATGAAAGAAGAAGTGCTCGACCTTGCGGTAGAGCGGATTTTGCGGATTGTATTCAAGTATGGCGGCGATGATGCAAAAACCGTTCCGGTTAAAGAAATTGACGTAAACGCACATGACGCACTTTCCCGCAAAATAGCAGCCGAGTCTATGGTGCTGCTCAAAAACGACAAAAATATCCTGCCGCTCGATAAAAAGGCAAAAATCGCATTTATCGGCGAAATGGCAGAAAAACCGAGATATCAAGGTGCGGGAAGCTCTCAGGTCAATCCGTTTATGGTAACAACCGTACTTGACGCAGCCAAAGAATATACAGATGTTACATATGCGCAGGGCTATAACACAGCCGACTGCGATGAAATAAACGAAACCCTGCACGCACAGGCGGTAAAAACAGCGTCAGCCGCAGATGTTTGCGTAATATTTGCAGGACTTCCGCATCATTATGAAGCCGAGGGTTATGACAGGACGCACATGCGTATGCCCGAGGGTCAAAACCAATTAATTAAGGCTGTGGCTGCAGCTAATCCCAAAACTGTGGTAGTTTTACATAACGGTTCGCCGGTCGAGATGCCATGGTCAGGTGATGTGCCATGTATTCTTGAAGCATATCTCGGCGGTCAGGCAAGCGGCGGAGCGATAGCGGACATTTTATTCGGAAAAACAAACCCATGCGGCAAGCTTGCAGAAACTCTGCCGATTAAACTCAGTGACAACCCGTCATATTTGTACTATTTCGGCGAGCGTGACGTTACCGAGTACCGCGAGGGTATCTTTGTAGGCTACCGTTATTACGATACCAAGGAAATGGAAGTGCGCTTCCCGTTTGGTCACGGACTGAGCTACACCACATTTGAATACTCAAACATAAAGCTCAGCAGCACTGACATAAAAGACACAGACACACTTACAGTCACCGCAGACATTAAAAATACAGGAAAAGTTGCAGGCAAAGAAATTGTGCAGCTGTATGTCGGACCCAAAGAAAAAGACGACAGGCTTATTCAAGCCGATAAACAGCTTCGTGACTTCACAAAGATTTCGCTGCAGCCGGGTGAAACGAAGCAGGTGACATTTAAGCTTGGAAAAGCTGCGTTTTCATACTACAACGTGCAAATAAGCGATTGGCATGTTCAAACAGACACATATGTAATCAAACTTGCACGAAGCTCACGCGATATCGCACAAACAGCTGATGTAAAGGTCACATCAACAGTTGATGTTCCGTATCGTGCCACTGCAAACACAACATTTAGGGATATCAGACGCATGAAACGCGGCAATGATTTCCTCAAAGAAGTTGCCGAAAAATTCCCCGCTTACCATAACATCAATGATGAGCCTGACGAAAATAACAGCAATTACGGTCATTTGAGGTGCGTTCCCGAATTTGTACCGCGTCAGCTTCGCCTGATGGGCACAATGCAAGGCACCACAACAGATGACATTCAAAAATGGATGGACGAAAAGCTCAATGGTTAGACTAAACCCTGTAATTAAAGAGTATATTTGGGGTACCGAAAGCTGGGAAGTCAGCACACATCCTGACGGACTTTGCACGATTGCAAACGGTGAATTTGCAGGACAGACGCTAAAAGAAGCCGTGGGGTGCGATATCCCTGTGCTGATAAAAACCATCGATGCCAATGATAGTCTTTCGCTTCAAGTTCACCCAAACGATGAATACGCACAAAGAGTGGAAAACCAGCGCGGAAAAAACGAAATGTGGTATATCGCCGCAGCCGAACCGGGAGCGGAGCTCATACTCGGATTTAGCGAAGAAATCAGCAAAACCGAGCTTCGAGAGCTCATAAAAAGCGGCGAGTTACTCACAAAAGTACGTCATGTGCCTGTCAAAGCAGGTGATTGCTACTGCATCCCCGCCGGGATGCTACATGCAATAGGCAAGGGTATAAAAATAATCGAAGTCCAACAAAGCTCCAACGTAACATACAGGGTCTACGACTACGACCGCCGCGACAGTTTGGGCAACCCCCGCGAGCTTCATATTGACAAAGCCATAGATGTGTTAGATACTACACTACAGGCTGTCAAAAGCGACACTAAAGACCTTACAAAATGGGAATACTTCCAATGTGAACTAATTACAGACGAAACCGGCGAAATGAAGCTTCACACAAAAGCAGAAAACTTCGAGTTCATAACAGATATCAAAACCGGAATGACAAGGGGACAGGGTCCGCATCTTAGCCCTCTTTAGTAAAGAGGGTGGCGCCCGCAGGCGACGGGTGATTTGTACCAAAACATAAAGAAAGGGTTAAAATATGAAAACAAAAATTATTGCACAAAGCGCAAAAAACATGCCTTGGGAACCAAGACCCGCAGGAAACAACGAAATAGTCTGGCGCTACTCGGGCAATCCTATCATCGGACGAAATGCCACACCAAGCACAGCACGCGTCTTTAACAGTGCACTCGTGCCGTATGGCGACGGATTTGTCGGAGTATTCCGTGCCGACGACATATACACAATGATGAGAGTCCACCTTGCACACAGCAAGGACGGCATCAACTGGGAGCTTGAAGACAAACCGATACAGTGGGTTGACGAGCAAGGTAAGCCCTATCAGCCGCATTATGCGTATGACCCGCGCCTCGTTAAAATCGAAGACACATATTACATCATGTGGTGCACAAGCTTTGGATATAACCCGACAATCGGCATGGGATATACCAAAGACTTTAAAACATTTACACGTATCGAAAACGCATTTTTGCCGTTTAACCGTAATGGAGTATTATTCCCGCGCAAAATCAACGGTAACTATGTAATGCTCAGCCGTCCGAGCGACAACGGACACACACCGTTTGGCGATATATTCATTTCGGAAAGTCCCGACCTCGTTTATTGGGGTAAACACCGCAAGGTTATGGCAGCAACAGAGGGTTGGCAGCATCTGAAAATCGGAGCGGGACCCATTCCGATTGAAACAAACGAAGGCTGGCTTATGATATACCACGGCGTTCTGCACACCTGCAACGGCTACGTTTACAGCTTCGGAGCGGCGCTGCTCGACCTCGAAGAACCGTCAAAGGTGCTCTACCGCAGCGAGCCGTACATGCTCACACCGGAAGCAGACTATGAGACAATAGGCTTTGTGCCGAATGTTGCATTCCCATGCTCCGCGCTCGTAGACACGGACGACGGCAGAATTGCAATCTACTATGGCGCTGCCGATACACATATTGCAGTCGCTTTCGGATATGTTGACGAAATCATTGACTGGCTCAAAAAGAACAGTAAACTCTACCACGGCGACGATACAATAGGCAGAGATTAATAGGGGAATTATTCATCCAACTGTCATTGCGAGGAGCCGTTTATGGCGACGTGGCAATCCAGACCACAGCATATCAATATGTGCATCTTCTGGATCACCACGCTTCGCTCGTGATGACGCAGAAATAGAGGTAAATACAATGAAAGCTGCCATTATAGGAGCGGGAAGCACCTACACCCCTGAGCTTATTGAAGGCTTTATAGAAAGAGCCGAGCGGCTGCATTTTGACAGTATTGCACTCATGGACATCGATGAGGACGCACTTGCCCTCGTCGGTGGACTTGCCGAGCGTCAGCTCCGTGAGGGTGGTTTTAAGGGTGAAGTTATTCTTACCACTGACCGAAGCCGCTCTCTCGAAGGTGCGTCATTTGTGTTTGCTCAGGTACGTCCCGGCAAAATGGCGGGCAGAATTCTTGACGAAAAAATTCCGCTCAAATACGGGCTCTTGGGGCAGGAAACAACAGGAGCGGGCGGCTTTATGCAAGCTCTGCGAACCCTTCCCGTTATAATGGATTTTGTTTCCGACATGAAACGCCTGTCGGAAAGCGATGCATGGCTGATAAACTTTTCAAACCCCTCGGGCATAATTGCGGAAGCTGTCTTGAACCTTACGGACGCAAACATGGTGGGGCTTTGCAACTGCCCGATAAACATGATAAAGGGCATCGCCGATGTCCTCGACACATACGACTTTGACTATCAATATGTCGGGCTCAATCATCTAAGCTGGATTACAAGTGTTATCAAACACGGCGAAACAGAAAACATTGTTGAAAAGCTTGCAGGCAAAGCAGATACATCAATGAAAAACAACCCCGTTGCACATCTTGACCCGTCTTTGCTTAGTGCCGTGCCTTATGTGCCCTCGTCATATCTGAATTATTACTACATGCGCAGTGAACAGGTGCAGCTTTGCCTTGACGCGGAAAAATGCCGCGGTGAGATTTGCGTTGAGATTGAGGGCAAACTGCGGGAGCAATATGCCGACCCGAACCTCAAAATAAAACCGCCTGAGCTTGCACAGCGCGGCGGCGCACTATACTCGACAGCGGCTTTGTCGGCAGCGGAGTCAATCGCATGTGACAAACGTGAGCTTCATGTTGTGGCAGCAAAAAACAACGGTGCCGTACCGTTTATGGACGACACCGACGTTGTTGAGGTGTTATGCGAGCTGTCAAAAAACGAGATTAAACCGCAGCCTGTAACTGTTTACAACGAGTATATTATCGGGCTTATGAGAGCGGTCAAAGCATATGAAAAACTTGCGGTTCGTGCAGCCATTGAGGGTGACAGAGACATTGCCCTCGCGGCACTTTTAGCACACCCGCTCGTTGGCGACATAGCTAAAGCAAAACCGCTCCTCGACGAAATGTTAGAAGCCAACAAAGAAAATTTACCGAAGTTTTATAAATAACTCATGCCCCCTTCCTTGGAAGGGGGTGGCTCCGCAGAGCCGGGGGTTGATCCCTGCATTATTGTAAATAGTATCTCTCTAATCTTAAGACGTTCCGAGCATAAGAGCCTGTAGAACTCATTTCAGGCAGAAACTAACTCACTTCGTTCAGACATAGTTTCTGCTTTTCTGAAATTTCGTTAACAGACTTAATACTCTACACTCAACCAGATTATAGAGACACTATTTACAATTTTCTCAAGCCTTTTTCAACTGCTGCCGCATCAAACTCAAAGCCGGCTTTTTGTGCCGCCCACAGAACAGCTCCTGCAACAGGCGGAGCCTCAAGCATGGTATAAGTAACCTCGCGCCCGCCGAGTGCCTTGGCAACAAGCTCTTTAATCATCTCAGGCACGATTTTGACCTGCTGCTTGACAAACACCGACCCTGCAAGGGTCACGTTCAAAACCTTGTCAGCCGGAAAATCCATATCAGTTGCAAGCCGTGCGATAGCCCCTGCATATTGCGTTGCAGACTCCCGCAAAATACCGAGAGCAACCTCGTCACCTTGCGCGGCAGCGCGAAAAGCAATGCTGTTTAAGTCGACGCTGTTGTACAAATTTGCCCCGCCGTATAGATTTTCGGTTATAACGTCCAAATACTCTCCTTTGTCCGATATGCCAAGGAGTTCAAAAAGCATGTCTTTCATTACAGTTTTTTGACCCAAACGGTAAAGGTAATTATACACCTCGCCGCAGGCACGCAGCCCAAACCACGAGCCGCCGCCCCTGTCATCGGTATACGAACCAAGCCCGCAAATATCAAGCGAAACACCGCTGTAATCAATAGCCGCAACCTTAAAACCCGTGCCGCTGATAGCACAAATACCGACGCAATCGGGCGAGCCTGCAGGCACGCCGAGCACAGCATCGTTACACACCGTAAAATGCTTTAAGCCCGTCTTTGTCACCATGTCGGAAACAAGTTTCATCTGAGCCTTGGTATCAACTCCCGCAACGCCGAAAACCGCATATGCGACGTCGTCTGCGGTTATGCCCGCATCTTGCAGGGTACGCGGAATGACCTCAAGCAGCCGCTCCTCAAGCTCGGCATATGAACCTTCCATAACCTCATGATTAAGTGGACCGTATGTTGTGGCAGAAGCGCACTGACCGTTACGGTCAAAGATAACTAAGTGACTTTTTGTCCCCCCTGCATCAACACCTAAAATATAATTTGCCATAATAGTTCTCCTATAAACTAAAGTTTATCATAAAAAAATAAAAAAATCTCTTTCTTTTTTCCAAACAATAGTATACACTACATATAGATTAAAAATAAGCAAAATTTAATCGACACTACAAAATATGGAGGATTATTTGATGAAAAAGTATCTCGCAATCATTTTGGCACTCGTTATGGTCTTCGCACTTGCCGCATGCGGCGGTGGCGGCGGCTCCGGCGATGTCACGAAAGACAACATCAAAATCGGTGTTGTACACATCGGCCCGCTCGCTGACCAAGGCTATACCTACAATCATCACATCGGCGCAGAAAAGATGATTTCCAACCTCGGACTGCGCAGCGACCAGTACATTCCCAAGTTTGACGCAGGTGTTGACCCTGCAAAAGTCACCAACTCAATCAATGAACTCATTCAAGAGGGATGTCACATTATCTTCGCAACAAGCTTCTCTCACCAAAACCAAATGATTGAAGCCGCCAGAGAAAACCCGAACGTCGTGTTTGCTCATGCAACAGGCACAAACGCCATTGACGCAGGGCTCGACAATTACCACAACTACTTTGCAAAAATCCATGAAGCCCGCTATCTCGGCGGAATTGCAGCAGGACTGCGTACAGAAACCAACGTGCTCGGTTATGTTGCAGCTCACCCGTTTGCAGAAGTCATTTCAGGCTTTACCGCATTCTACCTTGGTGCACTGAGCGTCAATCCCGATGTCACCATGGAAGTTATCTACATCGACTCATGGGGCGACCCCCCACTCGAGCAGCAAGTTGCAACACGTCTTATTGAACTCGGTGCAGACGTCATTGCACAACACTCCGACAGTGCAACCCCTGCAATCGCAGCTCAAGAACGTGGTGCATGGCATGTTGGCTACAACAATGACATGCGCAGTGCAGCTCCCGACGCATCAATGCTCTCACCGCGTATCGACTGGAGCATCTACATGACACTCGCAGTTGACAATCTTCTCAACGGCAAAAAGACTCCGGTGGACTGGGGCGAAGGTCTTGCATCAGGTGCAGCGTTCATCACAGAGCTCAACACTTCAATCGTTGCTCCCGGAACAGCTGACGCCATTGAAGCTGCAAAAGCAAAAATCATCAGCGGCGAGCTCAAAATCTTCAGTGGACATCTCGTAGACAATGACGGCAACAACGCAAAAATCACCGGATATGGCGACCCGGCGCCACTCATCTACGAATTCACAGGACCGGACTCACACTTTGCAGAGTCTGCAGGCCCGTCCGCACCAAGCTTTAACGCAATCATCAAAGGCATAAACATCATTTCGTAACAAGCAAATAATGCAAGGGCGGCAACCTGCCGCCCTTTTGCATTTTGCAATCTCCCGTCTATTTTGTTTCTTGCCAATGTAAAACCGTCTCTTTACAATACATAAACCTTAGTGTAATATTACAATATGAAAAAACTCAACTTTATGATAATACTTGTATTGGTTGTTTTTTGTACTCTGCAGCCTGTAAAAGCATTGGAAATCTTTGAAGAAGACGATGAGCTCGGACGCCCGTTTATCGGCTTTTTTGGCTCTGACAGCAGGGTGATGACAATGTTTTACGACGACATACCAAACCTGTTTTTAAGGCGTGAAAGAAACGCAATTACAGAAGAACTGACAATCAGAGAGTCCGCATCATTTCCGATAGTAAGCGAAAAAGACTTCCACAAAAACTACACATACGAAGACCTGTTGACAGGTATACGCCACCCGATTGAAATACCCACAAACGGATTTTTCATCGGCTCTTACTACGCAATGACCGTTAACCTGAGAAACACATTTATGGCATTTACAGAAATCTCAAAAATGCCCGATGCAGAAATTGAAACCATGTACTATGACGTTATAGTGCGGCGTCTGCATGACGATGAAGAAAATGCACTATTCAAAAAAGCAAGAGAAAAGATAGAAGCTGCAGGCTTTTCAATGATACGTCCCGAGATAATGAAAATCGAGCCGGGGATATTGTTTGAAGAAGTATATTTGTCCGAAATAAATGAAAACGGGAAAGTACCTTTTAAGACATTATTTGACCCGATTGAAATAAACCTGCTCGATGAAAGCGGACCGGGCGTTGTTGCGATAAACATCGAAAAGGATCCCGGCGAAATATACAAAATTCCGTTGATTTATGAACACAATCTGACGAAAATCGTAATAGCCGAAGCGGGAACATACATTGTGGTTGAAGACAATTTTGAAGCTGAGTACATAAACTACGACACGATGCTCGCAGGTCTTGATGACTACCGCAAAATTGTCGACATATTAAACAGAGCAGAAAACGAGCCGGAGCTCCCGCCCGAAGACGACAATCCAAGCGACCCTGAAAACAGCGGCAATCTGCTTATATGGATACTGATACCATGTGCGATATTGGCTGCCGCTGCTCTTATAATACTGATAAAAAACAAGCAAAACAAAAGCAAAGCAAGGGCAAAAAAACGTAAGAAAAAGAAAAGATAGGGTACTTGTGTCACGGTATTTTTTTTGATATACTGACAAGCATGAGTGAAGTCAGTAATTGTGCCGTCAAACTAAATAATATTTCAAAATCCTTTGGAACGGTGCAGGCAAACAAGGACGTTTGCATCGAGCTTCGACGGGGTGAAATCCTTGCGCTCCTCGGCGAAAACGGCTCGGGCAAAACCACACTCATGAACATGCTCTCGGGCATATATTATCCCGACAGCGGCGAAATATATGTCGACGGCAAAGAAGTCATTATCCGCTCGCCAAAAGACGCGTTTGACCTTGGAATAGGCATGATACACCAGCACTTTAAGCTTGTCGACGTGCTCACCGCGGCAGAAAATATTATCTTGGGCTTAAAAGGCAGTGTGCTTATAAACCGCAAAAAGCTTGCAAGTGAAATCCGTGAAATATCCGATAAATACGGCTTTTCATTAGACCCGAACAAAAAAATCTACGAAATGTCCGTGAGCGAAAAGCAAAAGGTCGAAATAGTCAAGGTGCTCTATCGCGGGGCAGATGTGCTCATACTTGACGAGCCGACTGCCGTGCTCACGCCTCAGGAAGCTGATACACTCTTTGAAATGCTCCGTAGCATGAAAAACGACGGCAAAGCAATCATCATCATCACCCACAAACTAAACGAAGTGCTCTCGCTGTCAGACAGGGTGTGCATACTTCGCAAAGGGGAGCTTGTAGGAGAGCTTGAAACAAAGGACGCATCGGTAAAATCGCTCACGGAAGGAATGGTCGGCAGGTCTGTGAGTCTTGAAATACAAAGAGAAGCAGGGGCTCTTGGAAAAGAGCGTATTATTGTTTCCTCTCTGACATGCTTAAATTCCGACGGACTTAAAGCACTCGACGACATATCATTTAAGCTGCATGAAGGTGAAATACTTGGCATTGCAGGCATTGCAGGGAGCGGACAAAAGGAACTTTGCGAAGCGATTACAGGGCTCTATCCCGTAGAGGGCGGAAGCATCACGTACATAAACGATGACGAACCGAGCGAGCTGTGCGGTCTGACGCCTACGCAAATTGCAAAAAAAGGCGTGCACCTCGCATTTGTGCCCGAAGACAGGCTCGGAATGGGGCTTGTTGCAGGACTCGACATGATAGAAAACATGATGCTCAAAAGCTACAACAACGAAAAGGGCTTTCTCATTAACAGAAAATTGCCGAAAAGCACTGCAGAGCGCCTTATTGACTCTCTCGAAATCGTCACCCCCGGAGTTTCAACACCTGTAAGGCGGCTCTCGGGAGGAAACGTGCAAAAGGTACTGCTCGGGCGCGAAATCGACTCCGGCCCATCGGTGCTTGTGGTGGCTTATCCCGTTCGCGGGCTTGACATCAACTCGTCATATACGATATACAATCTGCTCAACGAGCAGAGAAAAAACGGCGTTGCGGTACTTTTCGTAGGTGAGGATTTAGATGTTCTGCTCGAACTTTGCGACCGTATAATGGTGCTTTGCGGCGGACGTCTGAGCGGAATAGTAAACGCGCCGACTGCAACAAAAGAAGAACTCGGCATATTAATGACCCATATGAGTGATTGATTAAACAGAGGAAAAATGAACGAAAACAAACAAATAACACAGCACCCTGACTACAAAGAGCACCACGAACCTTGGGTTCGTATGGTCAAACGCGACAACGTGTCCACACAGCGGGCAGTTGCCGTCAGAGCCATTGCAATTTTGGCGGCTCTGCTTGTCGGCGGGATATTAATACTGCTCATGGAGCATAACCCGATACTTGTCTATAAAGATATGATAATCGGCTCGCTCGGCTCGCCCTTGGTGCTTCGCGAAACCGCACGAATGGCAATACCGCTGCTCATTACGGGAATGGGAATTGCGCTTGCATTTAAGATGCGTTTCTGGAACATCGGAGCAGAGGGACAGATCATTGCGGGAGCGACTGCCGCAAGCTATTTTGCACTATTTCACTATCAAAACATGCCATCGCCCGTGCTGCTTATGGTAATGTTTGCCGCAGCGGTTGTGGCAGGCGGCGTGTGGGGTATGATACCCGCCGTGTTTAAGGCAAAATGGAACACAAACGAAACACTCTTTACGCTGATGCTCAACTACGTTGCCCTTGAAGGTCTGCGATATCTGCAATACGGTCCGTGGCGCGACCCGTCAAAAATGGGCTTTCCGGTAATTGCAATGTTTGACACAAGTGCCAGACTGCCAAGGGTTTTTGGTGTTCATATCGGTTGGATAATCGCACTCGTGCTTGTGGTTTTGGTGTATATTTACATGAAAAAAAGCAAGCAGGGCTACGAAATAACAGTTGTCGGAGAGAGTATTCAAACGGCAAAATATGCAGGCATCAATACGAGCCTTGTGTTTTTACGCACAATGTTTATATCAGGTGCAATCGCAGGTATCACAGGCTTCGTCACCGTTGCGGGGGCAAACTTCACAGTATCTGAGGAAGTGACGGGAGGCGTAGGCTTCACGGCAATCACCGTTGCATGGCTTGCCAAGCTCAATCCCGCTGCAATGATTGCAATATCGGTATTTCTTGCCATTCTTCAAAAAGGCTCAGGCACAATACAAACCATATATAAAATACCGTCGTCAGCCGCCAGTATGCTCATCGGACTGATACTCTTTGCTATGCTCGGCTGCGAATTTTTCTTAAATTATAAACTGATTTTCAAAAAGAAGTAGAGGCGAACCTGCCTCCGTCATTGCGAGGAGCCATTTATGGCGACGCGGCAATCCAGTTATCAAATAAACAACTTCATTATTTATCATCTATATTAAGTGCATCATCTGGATCGCCACGCCACTACGTGGCTCGCGATGACGTCGGTACCAACATAGAAAGGGGAAGTGAATAAATGGAAGGCTTTGCAGTTGTTGACTTCTTCTTTATGGCAGTCATAGCGGCGACACCGCTGCTCTTTGCGACGCTCGGTGAAATACTCACCCAAAAATCGGGCAGCCTCAACCTCGGCGTTGAAGGCATGATGTTTATGGGTGCGGCTGCAGGCGTTGCAGCGTCATACATTTACGAAGCTACAGTCGGCGACGCAACACTCGGCTTTGTATCGGCAATTCTTGCGGTGCTCATCGGCTTTCTCGCAGGGGCGCTCGGCGGGCTGATATACAGCGTGCTGACCGTTACTTTCAGAGCGAACCAAAACGTAACGGGACTTGCGCTGACAATCTTTGGCATCGGGGCAGGCAACTTGGTAGGTGAACTTCTCGGAATTAGAGCGGGCGGCTTTACAACCGTTGCCGAAGATACAAAAAGAATGTTTTCAAGCATAAGCATACCGTGGCTGAGCGATATTCCCGTCATCGGCAGATTATTTTTCTCGTACAACTTTATGGTATATTTAGCGATAATCACGGCAATCGTATTAATGTGGATATTCAACAAAACCCGCGTGGGTCTAAATCTGCGAGGAGTCGGTGAAAGCCCTGCAACCGCAGACGCAGTCGGCATTAATGTCACACGCTATAAATACATAGCGGCAATAGTCGGCGGCGGTATCTGCGGGCTTGGCGGTGTGTTTATCTCAATGGCAGACAATTCCGGAACATGGATATTTAACTGTATTGCAGGTCGCGGCTGGATTGCCGTTGCACTTGTTATCTTCGCGGCATGGCGTCCGTCAAGGGCAATCATCGGAGCGCTCCTTTTCGGAGGGCTGTCAGTGCTCAGACTATACCTGCCGATTGACGGCATACCCGCACAAGTCTACAACATACTGCCGTTTGTAGCGACAATACTCGTGCTCATATTCACAAGTATTCGCCAAAGCAAAGAACACTCACAACCAAAATCATGCGGAATTAACTATTTCAGAGAAGAAAGATAGATAGCGTCTGTGCCGTCATTACGAGGAGCCAAGCTTATCTTGGCGACGTGGTAATCCAGTAATAAAACTAAACTACAAAATTATTTATTTATATAAGTGCATCATCTGGATCGCCACGCTACTACGTAGCTCGCGATGACGCATGATAAAGAGAGGTATTTTTATGGATTGGAAATTTGGAAAACCCGACGGCCCCCAGTGGCCAAAGGATGAAAACGGAGAGCCCGTTCCCCCTGTGCATCTCAAACACATCTCGGGCGGACCGCTCGACCTTGAGGTTGCACTGAACCTGCTTGAAGCCTACGGAATACCCCATGTCAGCGAGTATCCGAACAACGGCTCGTTCGGCAAAATGATATTCGGACACCCGCCGAGCGGAATGGAAATATTTGTGCCCGCAACAATGCTTGAGGACGCACAAAACATACTGACCGCCGACCCCGTCGAGGACGAGTAGAACCGCCGTCATTGCGAGGAGCCATTATTTATCATCTATATAAGTGCATCATCTGGATCGCCACGCCACTGCGTGGCTCGCGATGACGCCGGACAAGGAGCAACATATGACATACATGGACAGTTACAACGCATGGCTCAGCAGCCCTGCACTGAGCGACGCGGAAAAACAAGAGCTGAAAAGCATTGAAAACGACAAAAAAGAGATAGAAAGCCGCTTTTTTGACATGTTGGAGTTTGGCACGGGCGGACTGCGCGGAACAATGGCAGTCGGCGTTTTTCGAATGAACAGACATGTTATACGCCACACAACGCAGGCACTCTCGGAGCTTGTGCTCGAAGAAAAAAGCGATAATGATAAATGCATTGCCGTGTGTTTTGACTCTCGTATCGACAGTGACACCTTTGCGCGCGAAGCCGCCTGTGTCATAGCGGGCAACGGCATAAAAGTACGCCTGTTTGACGGTCCGAGACCCACACCGGAACTCAGCTTCGCAATCCGTGAGTACGGCTGCATTGCAGGGGTCAACGTCACGGCGAGCCACAACCCCAAGGAATACAACGGCTTTAAGGTCTACTGGGCAGACGGTGCGCAAATGCCGCCGTCACATGCCGAAGAAGTCTCGCGCAAAATGACTAAGCTCGACATATTTACGTCGATTAAAAAAATGGACTACGATAAAGCGGTAAAAGACGGGCTTATAACCATCATGGGTGACGAAACAGACGAACTGTTTTTGAAAAACGTCATGGCGCAATCAAACGATACGCAGGCGGTCAAAGAAGTAGCAGACACATTTAAGCTTGTTTATACACCGTTTCACGGAGCGGGCTACAAGCTTGTGCCGGAAGCACTGCGCCGTCTCGGGCTAAAGCACATCATATGCGAACCCGAGCAAATGAAGCTCGACGGGAACTTCCCGACGGTTGCTTCGCCAAACCCCGAAAACCCCGAGGGCTTTGCGCTTGCGGTGGCACTTGCAAAAACACACGGAGCCGACCTCATAATCGGCACAGACCCCGACGCCGACCGTGTCGGCATCATGATACGTGACAACACAGGAAACTACATCACACTCACAGGCAACCAAACAGGTGTGCTGCTGCTTGATTATGTTATAAACGTCAAAAAACAAGCGGGCACAATGCCGGAAAACCCCGCAGTTCTCAAGTCTCTCGTAACCACCGAAATGGCAAGGCTCATTGCCGAGAAAAACGGCATAGACTGCTTTGACACCTTTACGGGCTTTAAGTTTATGGCTGAGAAGAAAAACGCATTGGAAGCAGCGGGAACACATAAGGTCATATATTCGTTTGAAGAAAGCTACGGCTATATGGTCGGCGACTTTGTCCGCGACAAGGACGCGGTGACTGCATCAATGCTTATAGCCGAAATGGCAGCGTGGTATGCGTGGAAAAACAAAACGCTCTTTGACGCGCTCGGTGAGCTTTACGAAAAATACGGACTTTTTGCCGAAGATACCATAAACCTTGTAATGCCGGGGCTTGACGGGATTGCAAAAATGCGCGAGCTCATGAAAAACCTACGCGAAAAGCCGCCTGTAGACATTGCAGGAGTAAAAGTAACTACAATCCGCGACTATCAAACAGGCACAGAGCTTGATGTAAATTCAGGTGCAAGCACACAAATCGAGCTTATCGGTTCAAATGTGCTGCGTTACGGAACCGCAGACGGCACAAACATCATAGTCCGCCCGTCAGGCACAGAGCCAAAGGTCAAAGTATATGTGCTTGCAAGCGCTACCGACAAAGCACAGTGCAATGCCGACGATGTCGTCATGGAAAAAATCACAAAATACAGAAACTGGGCAAACGGTTTAACGATGTAAATATTTCCGTCATTGCGAGGAGCACGCAGTGCGACGTGGCAATCCACTCCACCGTCTGGATCGCCGCGCTTCGCTCGCGATGACGCATTATTGTATATTACATAGGTATAGGGAACATATAACATGAAAAAACTCGTTCGTTTATTCAAATTTGCGGGACCTTGGGCACATCTGCTGATAATCGCAACGGTTGCGTTATTTGTCATCACCGCAGCAAACCTTGCCGCACCTGAGGTAACAAGGCGAATTATCGCTATCATGGAAAGCGGTGAACTCGACAGTTCAATTGACCATATAGTTCTTTTAGCACTCGTATTGCTTGGTTTATTTGCACTGCGGGCAGTTTGTCAATTCTTTAATAACTACCTATCTCATGTTGCCTCGTGGAACATGGTAAACCGCGTGCGTTGTATCGTTTACGACCACCTGCAAAAGCTCTCAATGAGTTATTATCACGACAAACAAACAGGACAGCTAATGTCACGTGTTATCAACGACACCGGGACATTTGAAAGCCTCATAGCCCATGCACTGCCTGAAATTGCAACAAATATGATGACAATCATCGGTGTACTTGTCATACTCTTTATCATCAACCCGACACTTGCATTGCTCGTGTGCATACCGATACCGTTTCTTGCAATTACATCAATGCTGCCAAGGCTTATGAGAAAGCACTTTCGCCGCGGGCAGGAGCGCATAGCAGAGCTAAACGCCGTCCTGCAAGACAATTTCTCGGGCATCAAGGAAATACAAGTATTTAACAAGCAGGAGCAGGAGTCGCAAAAAGTACGCGAGAAATCAACGCGGCACATCAGCTCGCTCATAAAAGCACTCTTTTTTGCGGGAATACTGCATCCGTCCGTAGCGTTTATCACAACACTCGGCACGATAATCGTCCTCATAGCAGGACCGCTTATCGCAATCAATACAGAGCTGAACATATCCGACGTGGTAGCATTTTTGCTCTACCTAAACCTGTTTTATGCTCCGATTGCAACGCTTACACGCATTGTTGAAGACGTTCAGCACAGCATAGCCGGAACAGAGCGTGTATTTGAAATCTTGGACATCGAGCCCGAAATAAAGGACAGTCCAAACGCAAAAGAAGTTGGCAGGCTCAGCGGTCAAATCGAATTTAAGAATGTGAGCTTTTCGTATCAAGAAGACATTAACGTGCTCGATGATATCAGCTTTGAAGCAAAAGCCGGACAAATGATAGCACTTGTCGGACCTACAGGTGTCGGCAAAACCACGATATCGGGGCTTATCGCCCGCTTTTACGACCCAACCTCGGGCGCAATTACCATGGACGGCATAGACACTAAAGACATGACGCTCGAGAGTCTGCGAAATCAGCTTAGCCTTGTGCTGCAGGATGTATTTTTGTTTAACGGTACAATCGGCGAAAACATCGCCTACGGCACAGCGGAGGCAACAACCGAGCAGATAATTGAAGCGGCAAAAATCGCCTGTGTGCATGAGTTTATAGAGGGTTTACCCGAAAAATATGACACTATCATAGGCGAGCGCGGCGTCAGACTCAGCGGCGGACAGAAACAGCGGCTTTCCATAGCCCGCTCTGTGCTGCGAAACAGCCCGATACTGCTGCTCGATGAAGCAACCTCGGCAGTAGACACCGAAACCGAGCGTGAAATACAAAGTGCAATCGGCAAAATAATCGGACACAGAACGATTATAGTCATTGCTCACAGGCTCTCAACGATAAAACGTGCCGATAAGATAATTGCACTTGCCGACGGCAAAATCGCCGAGAGCGGCACACATGACGAGCTTATCGAAAAAGGCGGCATCTACGCCGCCCTCTGCGAACACCAAAGCCTGAATTAAACACTCTTTCGATACTCGCTTGGTGTGCATCTCATGCGGTTCTTAAAATCTCTGTTGAAGTAACTTAGATTGTTATAACCGCATTCTTCCGCTATGTCCGCAACTTTTTTATTTGTTTCCATAAGCAACACGCGGCTTCTGCTTATCCTGTAGTTATTGAGATAACTGATAGGGGTCTCGCCCATTAATTGCTTGAAATACCTGCAAAACGTGGCGATGTTCAAATGAACCTGATTAGCCATTGTGCGACTGGAAACATCTTCGCTAAAGTGCTCATGTATGTAGTTTACAGCACTTTGCAGCCGTCTGTGCAGCTTTTGGTATGCAAGAGTTGCAGACAGATTAATATAGCTGTTGTGGTAAATCTTACTCCATAATAGAAACAGCAACCCGCAAAACTCAAGCTCGCGCGAGCCAGCATCTGCAGATGCTCCAAGCTCTGTAAGAGCTTGGATAAGACTTAATGACTGTGATTGCCAATCGGCGTCTTCGCAAAGCTTTAATATATACGCCCTGCCGTTGAGCCGCAGAGGCCCGATGTAACTACGCTCACCTCTGCCCGAAAACAGTCCGCCGCTAAAGCATATGGAGTCGTATGAAGCATTGGTACTTGGCGGTTTTGTCGCCCAATGACACATATTCGGCGGGACTATGATTACCTCGCCCTCATTTAGAGGAAAGCTGTCTTCTTCGATATGCAGGGTGATTTGACCTGACAAAGCACGGAAAAACTCAACCTCGTCATGCCAAGCCCGAGGTGTTCCGCGCGTAGGAACGCGCTGCTGCTGCCTAACCGAAAAACGGTGTCCGGCAGCAAGATGCCCGATTGCACTGACAGGTCGTATTTGCTTAGGTGGCTGACTTTGCTGGCTTTGCATAACTCTCCCCCTATTGTTTCCCCATAATTGTACACCAAAGCTCCACCCATGTCAAAATAGTATTGCTGTTGTGCAAAAATACATGTTGACAAACGTGCGACGATTGTGTACAATAACGTCAACGGAGGTATATAAAATGAAATTTGTATCAATAAGAGATTTTCGCAACTCATCAAAAGAAATATTGGAAAGAGTAAACAATAACGAAAAGGTTGTTATTACAAACAATGGTAAACCCGCTGCAATAATGATTGGAGTAAAAGAAGATGACTTCGAAGAAGTTTATTCGTTCATACTTCAAGCAAAAGCGATGAAGTCGTTCCATAAGATAAGAGAAGAAGCGGCAAAGCGCGGTTATCTCACAGATGAAGAAATCAATGCAGAGATAAAAGCCAGTCGCGAAGAAAGGCGTGCACGTGAAAAGGGAAACAAAGAATGAAATTTGTCGTATTGGACACAAATATACTTGTTTCAGCTTTATGGAGCAAGGAAGGAAAACCTGCAATTATCATAGAGCAGATGTTTGAACGTGTCATTAAACCATGCTTTAATGAAAAGGTGATAGCAGAATATGTCGACGTGCTATATCGTGATAAGTTTCCATTTGTAGAAAATGAAACAAATGATATTATTAATTTTATTAAAGAAAAAGGTGCTTATATAACCGGCGAGCCGAAAGAAACCGATATTAGTAAAGACATTCATTTTCCGGATGAGGACGACCGTGCGTTTTATGATGTTGCCAAGCTTTGCGGTGCAGTGCTCATAACAGGCAACAAGCGTCATTATCCGCAAGACCCTGATATTGTGACGCCTGCAGAGTTTTTAGGTATAGGTACAGGTGAAATGGAAGTAAACGAAGCGTTTGTTCCGTATCACAGAGCCATGTTGTCAAGTGAACTCCAAGCCTGTGAGAGCCTGCTCGCCGCCAAAGACGCCGAAATCGCAGCACTCCTCAGTGAACTCCAAAAGTCAAAAGCACGATTAAATGACCCAAATACAAAATATTACAGTGCAGAAGAAGTGTTTGCAGGTATCGAACAGAAGCTTAAGGAACGCGGACTATAACAATACCACGATAAGGTTCAACTGATTAGCCAAAGAAATGGCAAAAACTTTGGTTAATATTTTTAAGGAAAATACCAAAAGAATATTCTACATTTTGGAGTTGTAAAATGTAGAATATTAGTGTGAAAAATAGTCGTAAATGCCATAAAATCTACAGTAATTTCAACGTTTTGTAACTATTTTGTGTAAAAGAATGGCATATAGACAAGTCTGCTTTTTAGTGATAGAGTTTTAGGTAATCGAGCGGCGAGGTTGTTCCCCTATAAAGGGGGTGAGAGCGATAGTCGAATGGTCAGAGCTGATACAGCTTGGGTTATTGATTGTAGCAATCATTTGTTTATGCAGCAAGCGTAAACAGAAATAACCACCCACCATGAATTGGTGAGCGGCGATTTCACAGATCAGAAATCTTTGGGAACGACCGCCACCACAATGGCAACCGCTCGATTAGCCACATATTAGCACACCGACAAAGCAGTTGTCAATAGAAAGTTCTCATAGGTTTTACCTGTTGTTCGGCAGCAAAAAACCACATGAGGTTCAGTTGATTGTACAACGAAAGCGAGGACGCAATGACAATAGAAACTAAGAAGCAAGTAAAGTCAATAATTGCAAGCATTGAGGGCAATTTGTATGATGCTCTAAATGACAAAGAAGCCCTTTTGTTTGTAAAGTCGATGAATAAGTCTCTTACTGATACAATTATAGACAGAAAAGAAAAAGAAGTTATGTACCGGCTGAAGAAATGCAGCGACCATGAAAGACCGAAATTGTTACTAAAGAAACAAAAATATGCACCGAAAGATTATCCTCATAACTTGAAAGTTGGTGACATTGTACATGTGTCATATGGTTTTGGTTATTGTAGTGAGATGTCTGACGGGCATTATGCTATAATTCTATCAAGTTTTTGTGCCAATATGTATTTCGTTATTCCCGTATCAAGTAAACCGCTAAAGTCACATGAATTTTATTACGATGATTTAAGTATATCTGCTAATGATATAAGTGGATCAAAGCGAAAATCCTATCTACGCTTTGACCAAATGGGAAGTGTGCATTACAGACGATTAACGAATGCCCGTTTTGGAGAACGTGAGAATATCGGATTGAATAGAGTTGTTGAACTTTTTGAGCAAATTGATATTTTTCTTGGCTTGCCCATTGACAAATCTCTCTTGATAGTATAGACTTAGCACAGTTAGTTTAACTCAATTTTTTTACCGCCTACGGGTGGTAAAAAGTGGGATAGACAATCAATGTAAAGTCCTGCCTACGGGTGGGACTTTCGCTTTTCGCCCACCAACCACCCTGCTACCCCGCAGGGTGCTTTTTTTGCACCTAATTGCAAACATGTCAAAATAGTATTACAAAAAAGCGAAAAAGTCGTAGAGGGGACACTTTATATAATAGTAAACTGTTCACGTGTAAATAGGTAACATCGAATTCGTATGTCTTAAATGAAAGGCGGACTATACCATGAAAATCACATCAAAGAAGTTAGTAAAATTCACAAATCGCTTGTTCGCGTTTATGCTTGCAGCACTGATGATGTCAACAATGTTGCCGTTATCAGCTATTGCAGAGTACGGCGAACCGGTCGAACCACCGGCAGGCGCGTGTATCTTCGGTCCTGAGTGTCCGGACTGCGCAGAGCCTACGGATTGCGAGTGTGGCGACTGCGACGATTGCAACGCACCTGACGGTGCGGATTGTTGCGATGTCTGCGAATGCGTCGATTGCGACTGCATCGACTGCGAATGTGCAGACATAAGCAGCGCAGAGTGCGTATGTCCAGACTGTGAGTGTCCGGACGAATGTGAATGTCCGGAATGTGAATGTTTCGGTTCGTTTGACGGCGACAGCCAGTCAAATGACCCGTGCTTTATGTGTGGTGACATCGGTGACTGTGAATGTGTATTTGGTTTTATGCCAATGTCAGCAGAAACAGGTCCGGTTACAGTTCCCGGCAGCACGAATTTTTCTCAAAGCGGATTTATGCTAAATGCAAACATAAATACACCTGCATATCCGTTAGGAATATTTATAGGTTCAGATGCTACTCCATTCCCTGCACCAATGTCGGTGTTCAAAAACGGGTGGTATCATCATAACACTACCAATGCATCTAC